>Ga0255107_1000597_pt1 | contig 9931 bp, 7 predicted proteins | sample Law_Cont_RepC_8h_FD_188457 | JGI IMG/M metagenome (GOLD analysis project Ga0255107, IMG submission 188457) | Freshwater microbial communities from St. Lawrence River, New York, United States - Law_Cont_RepC_8h | ecosystem: Environmental > Aquatic > Freshwater > River | place: USA: New York... | reverse complement strand
GAGCTTTGGGAAGTCATCCTGTACCGCGATGTGTGCACACGTCCTGCGGATTGTTGGCAAAGACCCGAGCTGGTTTGTCGGCGCGGATTCGATTGACCTCAAAGAAAATGGACATCTGGATGAGTCGAATCTGTTTGTCCTTGAGGGGGATGAATACCCGGCAAAGCTTGGTGAACTGACACCCAAATTCGCCTTTTACAATGCCAAGACGGTGCTCCTGACCAGCTGTGAGCATGACCACTTCAATGTCTATCCCACGGTTGGCGACTATCTCCAGCCCTTCCGACAGCTGCTTTCCGAGCTGCCATCCGATGGCGGACTTTTCTGCTGTACAACCGGCGCCAACATTGAGCGCATCATCCAGCAAACCCGCCTCGTACCGATTTGGTATGGCGTGAAGCGGGATGAACGAACGACCTGGTGGGCCGAGGATATTCACTGCTCGGATGCCGGGATGCGCTTTCGCGTCATGAAGGATGATGTGCTCCAGTGCGAGTGCGAGCTGCAGGTTATCGGCAATCATATGGTCGAGAATGCCATCGGGATTATTGCGATGCTGGCAACTCGTGGAATAGCCGAGCCGAAGGCCGTCGCCCATGCGCTCTATGCATTCCGGGGCGTGAAGCGCAGACTCGAGCGGATCAGCCGCCTTGGCCACACACCCATCTTCAATGACTTTGGAAGTTCGCAGGCAAAGCTGCAGGCTGGCATCAATGCAATTCGCAGCGCCTATCCATCCCGCCGCCTAACGGTCATCTTTGAGCCCCACACATTTTCGTTCCGTAACCGGGCAGCGCTTGACTGGTATTCTGATTTGTTCCGCGAAGCCCACAGGGTTATCGTCCTGCCTCCGCCAACCCATGGCGCGGCAACGCATGATCAGCTGACGTGGGAAGAGATCACAAAGGCCATTGAGCGACCAAACCTTGAGACTGTGCCGCTTGACAATTGGGCTGGTCTCCGCCGCGAGATTGCCGTTTGGTCAGACCGCAAGCAGGATGTGATTCTGCTGGAGAGTAGCGGCGACTTCTACGGGATGTGGCCGGAGCTTGAGGCGTGGGCCGCCAACAAATAAGGGCACGCGGCACTAGGCTGCGTACCCTTACATGACTGGCCCGGATGCGTTTTTTACATTCGGTCAGGAGCAGAGATTCCGAGGAGCGAAAGCCCTGACTTGATTCCGATCGCGACGGCGTCACACAGCTTGACACGGGCATCCCTCACCGCAGGGTCATCCGCGCCGAGGACTGGGCAGCGATCATAAAACCGCGCGAAGTCTTTGGCAAGCTCAAATGTCCAGTTGGCGATGGCGCTCGGGGCGTACCGCGCTCCGGCATCCCGGACGGCACCCGTGATACGTGAGAGCTGTACCACCAGCGCACGCTCATCATCGGTGGTCAACACACTAGAATCAACGTTCTCCGGAACACCGCCGGCTTTCCGGACGATATTGCAGCAGCGTGCATACATATACTGAAGATAGACGCCTGTATTGCCATCAAATGCGAGGATCTTCTCCCAATCGAACGCGATATTTCGTTCCGGCCCTTGGTGGAGGTCAAAGTAGATGACCGCTCCGAGCCCGATGGTTTCCGCGACGCGCTGGATGTCATCCGGTTGGGAAACTTCAGAGCGGCCAGTTTCCACCTGCTCCATGATTTTTTCCGTTGCGCGGCGAACCGCTTCATCAAGGATTTCATCCGCGAAGATGACATTTCCCTTACGGGTTTTGAAGCGCTCGCCATTGGCGCCGGTCACCATCCCAAACTTGACATGGACAGAGCAGTCGGCGATTTCCGTATAGCCCATCCGCCGGACGAACTCGAAGACCTGTTGGAAGTGCAGCCGCTGCTCAGCACCGACGACGTAGACATTGCGCGTCGGGGCGTAGGTGTTCCAGCGGTGGATGCACGTTGCGGCATCCCGGGTTTGATACAGCGTCGCGCCATCGGTTTTACGCAGCAGGCAGCTTGGATACTTGTCATCAAAGTGAACCGAGACAGCGCCTGATTCCTCGATGGTCGCGACGCCCTTTGCGATGGCATCATCGACGAGAGGACCGAGCATCGGCTCAAACCACGACTCGCCGAGCGTTGTGTCAAACGAAATTCCAAGGCGCTTGTAAATGGTGTCGAACTCGGTCATCGAAATGTCGACGAGTTTTTGCCAGATGGAGCGCGCCCAGACATCCCCTTCTTCAAGCTTGCGGAACCATGCGCGTGCCCGGGTCTTTTTGTCAGGGTCCTCTTCGGATGCCTGGTAGAACTCAGCGTACATTTTCATCATTGCCGCAACAGGTTCGGCATCCTCCCACGGGGGCGTCGGGCTATCTTCGATAGCTGCGAGGAGGTAGCCAAACTGGGTTCCCCAGTCACCAAGGTGGTTGTCCCCGATGACGTTGTAGCCGAGGGCCTTGTGGATTTTATAAAGCGAATGTCCGATGACGGTGGTGCGAAGAGACCCAACGTGCAGTTTTTTGGCGATATTCGGGCTGGAATACTCGACGATAATGGTCTGTCCTGCGCCAAGGCTTGCATCGTGTCCGAACGCATCGGGGGCCGCGGCTATATCGGCATACAGCTGCGTCGCAAGGGCTCCCGTGTCGACCTTGAAGTTGACAAAGCCACCGGCGGCTTCGACAGAGCGGAAGAGGGTTCCGGATGTTTCGATGGCATCCGCGATTCGCGCGGCGACATCCGGGGCAGGCTGGCCCAGCTCTTTTGCAATCGGAAAAACGGCGAATGCGAGGTCGGCAAGCTCACGCTGCTTTGGCTCCGCGAGCTGGATACTGGCGGCAGGCGCAATGCCTGTCGCCGCGATGAGGTCCCGTGCGCTGCTCCGCAGCAAATCGTAAGCATTTGACATAACCGTCTATCTTATCGAACACACCAGCAGGTCATCCCGGTGGCACCCTGCAAGTGAAGGTCACGAAGCTTTTTCGGGTCAGAAAATCCAGTATGCACGCGGTGCGTGCGGACCTAATGTTCTGGAACCATTTCACCCGATTCTTGGTCATAATAACCAAGTGACCTATAGGGGCGACGGGAACCAACATCGGGGCCGATTCGTATAGGATTGTGAGATACAGAAATGACAGAATCTGCAAATACATTGTTTGAGCGCCTGATGCGTCGGCATCAGCGACAGGCGTACCACGTCGCCTACCGCTTGACTGGTAACCATGCGGATGCCGAGGATCTCGCACAGGAAGCATTTGTGCGTGCGTTCCGGTTCTTTGACACGTACCGCCGTGACCTCCCGTTTGAGAAGTGGCTGTTCCGTATCATCAGTAACCTGTTTGTGGATGACATTCGTCGCCGTTCCCGTATCAAGACCAAGTCCTTGGACGAGACGATGATGATTGATGGCGAGGCTGCGCCTGCGATGGAAATCGCGGACAGTACGCTTTCCCCAGAGCGGCTCATTTTTCATGAGGAGCTGGATGACAAAATCCACTTCGCTTTGAATCAGCTGCCAGTCGAATTCCGACAGACAGTGATTCTGGCCGATATTGAAGGCAAGTCATACGAGGAAATCAGCGAAGCCCTCGACTGTAATATTGGAACCGTTCGCTCGCGTCTCCACCGTGGGCGCAAGCTGATGCGAAAGCACCTGGAAGGTTTTTCGCTCTAGTACCTGGTCACCGCCATGTTCAAGTGTCGCAAGATTCAACCAAAACTCTCTGCATTCATCGATGATGAGCTGCTTGACAGCGAGCGCGCCGAGGTGGAAGACCACCTCACTGCTTGCAGCAAGTGCCAAAGCGACTTAGAGCAACTCAACCGCACCAAGTCACTGCTGAAAAACCTCGGTGCCGCCAAATGTGACCGCGTGAAGTCTCTGATTGAGCACAGCGCATCCCAAGCGGCTCTCGAGTTTTGCTGCAAGCCATTCCGTTTCCGGACATTTGCGGCAGCAGCGCTTTCGATGATTATTTTGTGGGCGGGTGCCGAGCGCCTGAGTAATCAGGATAACCATGCGGGTCCTCCCGTGTCACGTGCGGCGATGGTCCCACTTCCTATGTCAAGCCCGGTTGATCAAACTGTGTTCCGCCTCGAAGTGAAGCCAAAGTCAGCTGTAGGCGGTGCGCCTGAGAGTTATCCATGTGAACAGGGGCAACCTCAGTGCATCGATGTCCCTATCAGCCGTGGAACGGCATACATGCCTGTTTCGTATAAACCCGGTAAAGCGATGTCCTTTGGGCTCGCAATCACCCATTGAAAACCATTAGGAGAAACCCAATGCCGAAATTCATCACCGGTCTGCGGCAGCTTCCATTGCCGATTGTTGCAATCAGCTGCTCCCTCACCGCCATCGCGATGTTCCTCTCGACGGGACAACCTCTCCAGGCGGATGACCCTAAGCGCGCCCAAGCGGAAGACCGCGCCACAGCCAGCTCGCTGGAAAGCGCATTTATCGATATTGCTGAGAATGCCGGTCCAGCTACGGTTAGTATTCAGGCCGAAGTTGCAGCACCGCGCGGAGGTGGCATCCCCGGTTTTGGTGGGGATGGTGAAGGCGTTGACCCATTCGAGTTCTTTGGTCAACCCCGACGTCAAGGTCGTGGACAGGGTCAGGATGCGCCTGCGCCGCGCACCGGTACAAGTGTAGGTTCTGGCGTAATCGTACGTGCCGATGGCTACATCCTCACAAATGATCACGTTGTTGAAGGCGCCAAGGATGGCAAGGTAACCGTCAAGTTATCGGATGGCACAGTCCTTAATGGCACGGTCAAGCGCGATATGCGTTCGGACCTTGCCGTCGTCAAAGTTGAGTCGAAGAAGCCACTCACCGCAGTCAAGTTTGCCGATAGCGGCCGGCTGCATGTTGGCCAGTGGGCCATTGCTATCGGGTCGCCGTTTGGTAAGGAAAACACGATGACCACTGGGATCGTGAGCGCCCTCCATCGTAAATCCGACATCTCAGATGGTGTCACGGGACGCTTTTATCCATCCCTGATTCAAACGGATGCGGCGATCAACCGTGGGAACTCCGGCGGCCCGTTGTTCAATATCAAGGGCGAGCTGATCGGCATCAATGTCGCAATCTACTCACCAACCGGCACCAGTGTCGGTATCGGATATGCGATCCCATCCAACACCGCGAAATATGTCTCCGACCAGCTGATTGCCAAAGGTAAGGTCACCCGCGGCTCGCTTGGTCTGGTCCCTCAGGACATCACCGCAGATGAACGTGGCATCGTGGGTACATCCACCGGCGCATACGTCAAAGAAGTGGTTGTCGGCGGCCCCGCGGATAAGGGCGGGATTCAGGCTGGAGATGTGATTACAAAGATCGGTGGTACGCCGATCGTGGATGAAATCACGCTTCGCGATACGGTTGGAAGCACCGCACCGGGCAGCAAGGTGGACATCAACTATCTTCGCGATGGCAAGGCACGGTCCACATCGGTGTCTCTGGGTGAAATCAAGGAAACACAGCTTGGCCAAGGAGCACCTCCAAGTGCGCCAAGCAAAGTAAAGTCTGCAGTTGAGAAGTACGGATTTTCCGTGACAACGCTCACCGATGATGACAAAAAGGAACGCGGCATCCCGAAGACAACTGTTGGAGTTCAAGTTGCGACGGTCGCCAATGCATCACCAGCCGATGATGCAGGCTTGGTTCCAGGTGCGATCATCACGCATGCAAATGGGATGATTCTCAACTCCACGACCGACTTGGATGCGATCCTCAAGGGAAACCCACAAACAGTGCGCCTTCAAGTCATCGGCGGCCGCTCGGAATCTGCAGGAGGCTCCGGGCTGACGCGAGGGCTGATAGTCATCCGCCTGCGCTAAGGCCTCACACCTAATGCACAACCACCCGCCAGGAGTACCTAGCGGGTGGTTTTGTTTTTGATTTTTTGGTTATTCACAAACCATGACTGAGTTCAGGATCGGCGGTCGCTCGGAATCCGCTGGAGGCTCGGGGCTGACGCGAGGACTGATAGTCATCCGCCTGCGCTAAGGCCTCACACCTAATGCACAACCACCCGCCGGGAGTACCTAGTGGGTGGTTATGTTTTTCAGACACAATTTGTAGCAACACGTTGACTCGTAACTAGACCTCAATATCGCCGCGGTTTCGCCGCACGATGCGGTCGAGGACAGCTTCGATAAGGGCATCATGGTCGACAGGACGTGTCTCGATACGAAGCGCGGCGAGTGGCGTTGCCGATTTTGGCCATTGATGACCGAGCTTGACCATGTCCTTCTCGGTCGTCACAACCACATGCGTTGATGCCATATCTGGTCCAGCGAGAAGCGCATCAATATCGGACTTCACATAAGGATGATGGTCAGGGAATTTGACTTCCTTGATGACATTGAGTCCAAGCGTGCGGAGTGTCGTGAAGAACTGGTCGGCATCCGCGATGGCGGTAACCGCAATCACACTGAGGCCTTTCATTTCATCCAAGGCCCCCTGTTGTCCATCCGTCGAAAGCCAGCAAATCGGCACGTGGCTGCTTTGCGTGACCCAAATCTCTGGGCCGCGTGCCTTGATGTTTGATGTTAGTTGCGCGGTGCTCTCCGGGGATGCCTGATCTGCACGGGTGAGGACAACCACCTCGGACTTGCTCAGGTGGCTGATCGGTTCACGAAGCGGACCCCGGGGAAGCATCCAGCCATTTCCAAAAGGTTGACGTGCATCCAGAAGACAGATTTCAATATCCCGATGTAGCTGCCAGTACTGCATACCATCATCCAGAACGATGACATCCGGCTGGAACTGCGCGACCGCGACATCCCCGCTATCGCGGCGGTTACGGGCGACGATTACGGGTGTCCCGGGGAGGGATTTCGCGAGGTGGAGAGGCTCATCCCCAGACCATTCAGGATTATCGACACGCACGGCCCGCAGATCGGAAACAATCATCACTGGGTCCACGGATTCGTTTGTACGACCATGGCCTCGGGAGAGAATGACGACGCGTAGACCGGCATCCCGGAGTGCGCGCACAAGCCATAGCGTGGTAGGCGTCTTGCCGGTGCCGCCGGAGACAAGGTTGCCAATCGAGATGACACAGATTGGGAGAATGTGCTGCTGCCGCATCCCGAGGCGGTATGGCAGAAGGTAGCACCAGAGGCCAACGCGGTGCAGGACGGCTAGCGGCGTCATGATAGCGCGAAGCCAAGCGGTGCGTGGGCTTGGGTTATTGAGCTCCCAGCTTTCTTCAATCAGGTCAGTTTTCATACAATTTCACACAGGAACAAACCGATTGTACAGAATGCGTTGGTTTTCGGTGTGTCAGCGGGACACCAGCATCAATACGCGGGAAATATAGCGCTCACTAACACCAAGATTTGCATCGATGAGGGTGCGGGCACGGGCACCAAGCGCATCCTGCTCCGATTTTGGAAGCGACAGAAACGCCTCGATATGCTTTCGGAACGCTGCCGGGCTCGCTACTTCGGTCGCTACGCCACTACGCAGCGCGAGGTTTGCGATGTCCTTTTGGTTGTCCATGTGTGGGCCAAAACAGCACGTGATGCCCTGTGCGAGGGGTTGAAAGACAGATTGCCCTCCCCAAGGTACAAGGCTTCCGCCGATGAACGCGATGTCGGCTGCCGCATACGCGGTCGCCAGCTCCCCAAATGTATCTAGGACAAGCAGCCAGCCTGTTTCGCCTTTGCTGCGGCGTGCCGCATCCGGGCAGATATCAAGGATTGCTTCTACGCGTTCGATATGCCGCTGGGCGATGATGATGTGGAGGTTTGGAATATGGCTTCGAAGAGCGGTGCATTCCGGGAGGAGCTGTGCCTCTTCGCCAGGTCCCCCTGTGCGGTCTTCACGTGTTGAGCCGAGGATGACAACGGGCGCATCCGCGGGAATGCCATACGTTGCCCGCAGCGCCAAGCGTTCGGCGTGGGTCAAGGGAACGGATGACTCATCGAACTTGGTGTTCCCGACAACGCTGATTTTGGATGGCGCAGCACCGAGGCGTCGTGCCCGGTCCGCATCCTCATCGGATTGCATCAGCCACAGATCCACGCCATCTATGGCAGGTGAGAGTAGCTGGCGGAAGCGCAGCCAGCTCGTGAGTTTGGCATCTGAGAAGCGTCCATTGATGACCGCTACGGGGGTGCCCATTCGCTTAGCGGTGCCGATAAAGCCCGGCCAGAGCTCGGCTTCCATCAGGATGATGAGGCATGGGGAAATGGTCTCGAGTGCTTTTGCTGTCGACCATGGAAAGTCGATGGGAAATTGGATGACCTGATCGACGCCTTGAACTTTGGATGCGACATCCCGACCGGTGAGCGTTGTGGTGCTGAGGACAATCCATGCATCGGGGCGTGCTTTGCGTAGCTCCCTAATGATGGGTTTTGCGGCAACGGTTTCGCCGACGCTGACGGCGTGGACCCAGTAGACATCCCGGCCGGAGGGTGGCGTTTCGAGCTGTGTGCCAAAGCGTTCGCCGGCGAGTGCCCGGCTTTCCTTGCCTTGCCGGATGCGTCGGAGGTAGCCAAGCATGATGATGGGCGAGAGCAGGGTGATGAGGGCGGAGTACAGCAGAAACATTTTTGCGGCTTTAGTCTAGCGTGCATGCGCGGGCTATGCCCAAGTGTGTGTTGTTTACAGTGGGAGTTACGACTCGAGTGCGATGCGCGACCCTTGGTGACTCGACAGCGGTTCGCTTGGGATAACGGCAAAGTCAAGACCAGGAATCGGGCGGTGCACTGGATTGATTGGGAAAGAAGAAAGAACTTCTCTCACCAAAACACAACGCGTCTTCGAAAATCCTATATGCCGTGACTCGACAGCGGCTCGCTCGGGATGACTGCAAAGTCCAAAGCGGGAATCGGACGGTGCACTGGATTGATTGGGAGAGAAAAGAACTTCTCTCGCCAAAACACAAAGCGTCTTCGAAAATCCTATATGCCGTGACTCGAAAGCGGTTCGCTTGGGATAACGGCAAAGTCAAGACCAGGAATCGGGCGGTGCATAAAGTGATACGACGCCGTCGTTGCAATCATCGCAGCATTGTCCGTACACAGGCTTGGCGGCGGAATGTAACAGCGCATCCCACGCCAGCTGCACGCATCTTCCATAGCTCCCTTAAGCGCTGCATTCGCTGCAACGCCGCCGGCAAGCACGACTGTGGAGCGTCCAGACTCCTTGGCAGCCGCAATCGTCTTTCGCACTAAGACATCTACGACGGCAGCCTGAAAGGATGCCGCGACATCCGGGACCGGCGGGCAATCCGGCTTTGCCAACGCATACTTCACGGCGGTCTTCAGCCCTGAAAATGAAAATGCATGCGTCCCGGGCATCAATGCACGTGGGAACGCAATCGCCTTGGGATCACCACTTTTTGCGGCTTCCTGGATGCTTGGTCCGCCCGGATACGGCAAGCCCATAAGCCGTGCACACTTATCAAATGCCTCACCAGCTGCGTCATCCCGTGTCCGCCCAAGCAAGCGATACACGCCATGGCTCTCAACATCGAACAAGTCTGTATGCCCGCCCGAAACCACGAGCGCGGTCGCGGGAAACTCCATTTCCGGATGGGTGATGAAGTTGGCATACAAATGCGCCTCGATATGGTGAACCGGGATGACGGGAATCCCGAGGGCCTGTCCGAGGGCTTTGGCGGATGTCACTCCGACGAGCAGAGCACCGAGGAGGCCGGGGCGGTTTGTGACGCCAATCGCAGTGATGTCCTGAAGCGTTAGGTTTGCCTCCGTTAGCGCCTGTCGGATGACGGGAATCAGCAGCTCGACATGGCGCCGGGATGCGAGCTCGGGCACAACGCCGCCATAGCTCGCGTGCTCCTCCATCTGGCTGGCAACAACCGTACACAGCAGCTTGCGGCCATCCTGCACAATCGCACACGCCGTCTCATCACAGCTGGTTTCGATACCGAGGACAATCATGGCATCACACGCACGTTAACAGTCTTCACACTGCTGGTTTCAAGCCCGGTGGCTAT
>Ga0255107_1000585_pt1 | contig 10060 bp, 9 predicted proteins | sample Law_Cont_RepC_8h_FD_188457 | JGI IMG/M metagenome (GOLD analysis project Ga0255107, IMG submission 188457) | Freshwater microbial communities from St. Lawrence River, New York, United States - Law_Cont_RepC_8h | ecosystem: Environmental > Aquatic > Freshwater > River | place: USA: New York... | reverse complement strand
CCATGCTTGGGATGATGCTTGCCGGGGCCATGCTTGGGACACAAAAGTATGCCCCGAGGCTCGCAAGCGCGCTCCTTGGAAACATGCGGCTCACGGGCATGAAGGGATTTCTTCCCGACCGTATCGACCAAGGACCACTTGAACAAAGCGGCTGGCAAGCGCTGCATAGCGGGACTCAGACGAGTTTTTCACCGCATATGCAGGCGACGATGTGGTGTTGTTTCCTCTGGGCCTACCGGGAAACCCGGGACCCTCTCTTCCTCGAGCGCGCAAAGGCGGGCATCACGGCGACGATGGCCGCTTACCCAGACCGCTGGGTCTGGATGAATGGCATCCAGCAAGAACGTGCGAAAATGCTGCTTGCGCTCGCGTGGCTGGTGCGCGTCGAACCGACATCCAGGCACAAGGAATGGCTCCAAAAGATGGCGGATGAGCTGCTGCGTGGACAGGATGCATGTGGGGCGATTCGTGAGGAAATCGGGGATGCGGGTAAGGGCGGCTGCCCACCACCGGCATCCAATGAAGCCTACGGAACCGCCGAGGCGCCTCTGATTCAAACCAATGCTGATACCGCTAGCGACATGCTGTACACCTGCAACTTCGCATTTTTGGCGCTTCACGAAGCGGCGGTAGCGCTGAAGGACCCGGATATCAAGGGCGCGGAAGACAAGCTCGCGGCATTTCTATGTCGCATTCAGATTCACAGTAAAACTCACCCCGAGCTCCATGGCGGATGGTTCCGGGCATTCGATTTCACGCGCTGGGAGTACTGGGCATCGAGTGCGGATGCTGGCTGGGGTGCATGGTCAATCGAAACCGGCTGGACACAGAGCTGGATCACCGCAGTTTTGGCGTTACGTCTAAAAGGCACTACGCTCTGGGATGTAACACGCGGCTCGGACATCCGGAAACACTGGATCCCTCTGCGTGCTCAACACCTGCCTCGGGAAAACAAAGCGCAGATAAGCACGCGACATGATGCGTTTGGCAAGAAAATCCTGTCCATGACCGAACCGAGTCCCGACTATAAGGGGCGGGGCGAAGCTGGCATCCTCAGTGGGGTTCCTGCCAATGTGAGTAACCACCGAGAGGCGTGGCTGGGCTTCCACGGCACCGATTTCTCAATTTTGATCGATCTCGGTAAGACGCTCCGTATCGAAAATGTTGTGGTGGGGATGCTTATCAACATTCAACTTGGCATTTTCCCGGCAAGCGGCGTGCGCGTTTCCGCCGGCCTCTCCCGTGATTTGTTACGCCCCTGTGGTCAGCAAAGTGGAGACACGGAAGTTACTGCAAATGCCGTATCCCCTGTCCGCACTGACATTAAGATTCAGACCAGCGGTGTAAAGGCGCGCTTTCTCCAAATCGATGTCCGCTCAACAGGCAAGCTCCCCGCCTGGCACCCCGCCGCCGGGCAAAAGGCGTGGCTGTTCATCGACAACATCTTAGTCAACCCAAGTGGCACTCGGTAACGTCCTGCACGTTTCGGGTAGTGTAGCGCTGTGATGTACCTCTACCCGGCAATGAGCATTCTGATCGGCATTATTGGCGCCTGGCTGTCCGGCTCCGGACCGCTCAAAGGCCTTGCCGGGACATCGGCGGTCATTATCAATGTCGCATGCATCCTCCCACTGGCCGCCGGAATGTGGCGCCATCCAGACAAGCGCTGGGCAAAGCTCGTGCTGTTTTGCGTGGGATTTGGAGTTGTTGAGCTCATCGCGGATGCGCTTTGCGTCGAAGTGACAAAGACGCTGGATTATTCGGTTGCCCGGTCCCCGATGATTCTTTCCAGCCCCTGGTGGATGCCGGTTTCGTGGGCGCTGGTGGCGTGTCAGGTGATGCTGATATCCGATGCGGCTGCAGTCAGATTTGGTCCACTTTGGCGTGTTGTGTGCGGCGGCTTGCTTGCGTTTGCCATGCTTGCTTTCCACGAAGATGCGGCATTTCGGGCGGACTGGTGGCGTTATCAAGACTGTTTTATGGTTGGGAAGGCGCCCGTGTATGTGCTGCTCGCGGAGCTGTTGATTGGCGGGATGCTAGCGTGGATCATGGGGCAGATCAGAGCAGATACGGGTCCAAAGCGCATTCTGGGGATGATTTTGCTGACCGGTTTGGGGACAGTGATCGCCGGGATGATCGGCTTTGGCACAATTGAAGTCCTGCCCGTTTTGTTTCGGGGCCAACCACATCCGTTAATGCCATTTCTGTTTAAGTAGTGGAAGTCTCAGCCCGCTGAGAAACTCCGTTGTTCCCACGTACCCAGCCAACCAGAATACATTCCTGCGCACTGTAATACGTTCCGAGAACCAACACTCCTGAGTACGGCACCGGCATGATGAACTTATTGATGGCCAAGAGCGAGTCGCTCACAACAAAGAAGAGCGCACCAAACAGAACTGTTCGATTTTCAAGCGTTGGTTCCGCTTTGTAGCGGGCGGCTGCAATCATCGCCATCGCTAGAATGATGATCATGTAAATCATCACTGGAGCAACCAGACCACCCTTGACTCCGCCGGCTGAAAGTAACCAGATTGCCATCCCATTTACAAAAAACAAAAGCGGCACGGTGACAGCAAAATTCAACTTTCGAGGGCCAGACTTTACAAAGAGGATGCAGTACAGCACATGTGCTGTTAGAAAACTCGCCAGCCCTTGGATAAAGAAGCCGCTCCACGCGAGAAAGGCATCCCCGGCAATCGATGCCGCCCACGCGCATAGCACCAGTTCTCTCAGGTTGTGCGGCTGGGCTGCAAAGCGTTGATGCGTGACCAACGTGAGCATTAAGAAGACCATCGCGCCAAGCTTTGCGACTTTGTACGCTGCCCCCTCTGATGCGACCGGCCACGGAAGCTGCTCGGAAAACACCGCAAGGATGGCAAGCAGGTGAAAAATGTCCATCAGGCGTCGGTGCAGCATGTTACTCGTGATGTTCACACACCCTTGCTGAAGTCTGCCACGTGCAGGAATCCTGTGGTTACCCGATGAACCTCCAGTGTCGCACCTTTGCGGCAGGAGATTTCGGAAATGCCAATAACACGACGCACACTGCTTGCGGGAGCTGCTGCCATGACGATTGCACCGGCTGTCAATGCAGCCAAAAAAGACACCTACTTGTACGAGCTGCGGGTTTATCACTGCCATCCAGGACGCGCCGCGGCACTGCACACCCGCTTTCAAAAGCGCACGATTGGCATTTTCAAGCGCTGCGGGATGGAAGTGATGGGCTTCTGGGATGTGAATGGCAAGGAAAACGATGTCGTTTACATGGTCCGCCATAAGAACCGCGATGCCCGTGAAAAGGCTTGGAAGGCATTTGGCAAAGATCCTGAATGGGCGCTTGCCGTCAAGGAATCAGAAGAAAAGGATGGCCCAATCGTAGCGAAAGCCGATACCTACCTCTTCAATGCAACCGACTTCTCACCTGCGGTCAAGACGGGTCAAAAGGGCGATGCACGCCTCTATGAGCTCCGGACATACACATCCAGCCCAGGGAATCTCGAGCGTCTTGTTCAGCGCTTCCGCGGTGGAACAGTAAAGCTGTTCGAAAAGCACGGCATGGAAAACAGTGTCTACGGAACACTGGATGCCGACCAGCCAGCTGCCAAAGAAACGTTGATCTATCTGTTGGTGCACAAGAGCGAAGCCGCCCGTAATGAGAGCTTTAAGAACTTTGGCGCCGATCCAGAGTGGAGGGCACACCTCGCGAAGAGCGAACAGGATGCAGGCGGTCCTCTGACAGCTCCAGGCGGAGTTAAGAGTGAGCTGCTGAAGCCGACCAGCTACTCCCCGATGCGCTAAGCGGTATGGCAATACGAAAAGCCCTCCACACATGTAGAGGGCTTTTTTTGTTGCCTAAGTTTTAGGCTCATCCACACGCTTGCCAAATGTCTGGGCTAGCTTAAATGCCAACTCCAGACTCGGCTGGTACTTTCCAGACTCAATCGTGTTTCTCAACTGTTCCACTTCAAAAATCAAACCTTACAAATTCTCGCCATCCACAAAAACAAATATCTCGTCCACACGCTTGCCAAATGTCTGGGCTAGCTTAAATGCCAACTCCAGACTCGGCTGATATTTCCCTGACTCAATCGAAACAATCGTCTGGCGTGAAACCCCAAGGCGATCTGCAAGCTGCTGCTGCGTCATCTCATCCGCGTCAAAACGACACCGACGCACACTGTTCTTGATTGGCACTTAGGCCGTCCTGCGGTATTCGAAAACCTGCACACCATAATTAGCGAGCTCAGAGATCACAACACAGAGCAGTCCAAGTTGTCCAATGAAAACACCATCCCCGAGGAGTGGAAACATCGGGCGTAAAAGCGATCCACCCGTAACCAGAATTAGCACACAGGAGATCAGGCAGACATACGCCAGCGTGGATGCCTTATGCCGAATCGTGATGTCACGCTCATCGGTGACTTGCTTCCTGTCGAGAATTCCGACGATTGCCGCCGGGATACCCGTGATGAATATCTGAGCGATAATCGCCCCCACAAAGGCAATCGTAACCACACCCAAAGGAGGTGGAACATTTGATGTCTGGATTGAATACGTCAGAAACGAAAAGTACGGGATATAGACAACGGCGATGGAAACGAGGCAAACCCAGGCGAGGCGTTCATTTGTACACATGATGACAATTAGTACAGTTTTAACGACAATATGTCAAGCAGGCTTTACATAAATCGAGACTTTATCGAGCCAGGTAAACACATCATCAAGGGCACACTGCACAATCGAGAGGTGCTCGACGCCTGCATATTCCTTGTACGTAAGACGGCTGCCCGCGCGCTCAGCGGCCGGCCGCGTCCTGGATGCCATCATCTTCCCAAAATCTAGCTCTCCAACCCCAATCATCAGTGGCAGGTCTTTCCAGCGTTCAGGGGATGTAACTGCTCCGCCGCCGCCAAGAAGCGCAACTGCTGCCGGCTGAATCGCACCAGAGTCGACGCCCGAGCTTGCCGCGGCAGCTCCCATGCTGTGCCCCACGATGAAAACTCTGGATGAATCGATGTTCCAGACCTTGCTCAGACTCTCCAAAAGCTGCGCTGGGAACCGCCCAGAAACCCGTGGGCTCACCAGATGCCAGCCACGTTTGGCACAAAGCGCCGTGATCTTTCCAGCACCATACGTGTCAAAGAACATGTTCTCACTACCGCCCGCACCGTGCAGCGCAATCACCAATGGTTGCTTTCCTTTGCTGTCACTCCCGCGCTGCAACCGACAAGGCACTTTCTGCCCGGATGCTCCAAGCAATGCAAGGTAGTCACCGACGCGGCCATCGGGTTCATCTGTTTGGCCATTGGCTATCTCCCAAAGCATTTTGAGATCCGGATCGTTTTCGAGTGACTTACCTTCGATCAGGGCAAGAATACGTGCCCGAGCAAGGCTACGAGATGTCTGAGCATCCCTCTCGGAAACCTTCATCCAGAGACCTGTCCGTTTCTTTAGGTCCTGAATACGAAGGGCACTTATATCGATATCAAAGCGAGCCGATCCACATGCAAGCTCAACGATGGCACTCAGCGGAGTGACTGGTGTGCTGGATGGCTGCAGAGTCGTTAACTTCAACTCAGCTGTCGCATCCTGCCAATCAGACATCCCCTTCCAGCGGCACCGAACTTCGCCATTTGCGAGCTTGCTCCCATACGCCACATCGATTTTTGCAACGAACTGCCGCTCAGAGCCGTCCAGTAATTTTGGGTAAGTGACATCTAGTGCCAGCAGTCGCGCGAGAGGGCCATCCGGAGGTGCATTGACGAGCGACAAGTGAGCCGCATCCACATTGCGTAACACACCTTGAAAGTTGCCGCTGAAAAACTGCATCACCGCGGGTTGCAGCGCAGCGCTGACACTCCGGAGCACGGACACATCATTGCGTTTTGGCTCAAGCAAAAGCTCCATCCGCCGTACGCGCCGGCCCATCCGATAGCGGGCATCCAACATTTCATTCTGTACCATCATCGCTACAGCCACTCCAATCATAGAGTTGTCAATTTTGCGGATGCAACAATACATCCCTCAAACCACCGATACCATACCAAATCGATCAAGGGCATCCCGTGACACTGACAACATAATCAGCACGTAACATTTCAAGCAAAATCACACTCCAGTTCGTACCCAATTACAGTCATAATCGAAGTGTATGCAATTCTCAAATCTGAATGAGAGCGTCTCCGTTGTCATTCCAAGCTACAACGTAGGCTCGTACATCGAAGCCAGCCTCGCTTCGGTCTATGCTCAAACACACAAGCCGAGAGAAGTTATCTGCATCAACGATGGCAGTACAGACGACACGCTTGACGTCCTGCATCGCCTGCAAAACATCTACCCAGACCTCATCATCATTGACCAGCCCAATGGGGGTGCGTGCTCAGCACGAAATGCCGGATTGAACGCCGCGACCGGCACATGGGTTCAGTTCTTTGATGGTGATGATGTCATTCTTCCCCAGAAAATCGAGTCGCAGATAGCCATGGCGTGCTCAGAACCCGATGTAAATGTTGTTATCGGGAGCTATCAGGAAGTCGATTCCAACCTCAAGTACATCCGGACGCTGACGGAAGCCGCGTGCCCCGATGTGTACATCGCGATCATGCTCAGCCGCGCCGGAAGAACATCGTCACACCTGTATCGAAGGTCTGCGGTTGTGCGGGCTGGCGGATGGAACACCACCCGTAAGAGCTCACAGGAATATGACCTCCTTTATCGCGTGGCAAGGCTTGGCGGCATCGCAAAGTTTGATGCAAACGCCTATACACAGCTGCGGCTGCGGGAAGGTAGCATCACGCACACCAATGTTGCCGCAAACGTCCGGCGTGTGCTTGATCTCCGAATCAACATCTTCGAAGAGCTCAGCAACGAGACATATCCGTTTCAGGATGAATTGAAGCAGGCATTGTTCGAAACAATACGGCTGACCTATTCTTATGACCGCAACTATGCACTGGAGATGCTCAATCGCCATCTGCCAAAGTCATTCTCACCAAACCGAAACAGTGTCTATGCACTTGCCTATAGCCTCTTTGGTATCGATGGAGCTGAGCGCCTGTCAAAGCTGGGGCAACGCCTCCGCGGCGCCACTTAAAACGGGTTAATTCGACGTGTGTTGAACTACAAGGGAGGCAACCACTGGATGTCCCTCCACCCGCTAAATTTACCTGCTTTCGCAACAATTTTAGTTCGGTACGCATAACATCACAAGGCCGCCAAAGAGCAAGTTTTGGTGTCTAAAAGATGTTTATGTGCTCCTTATAAATGCTAACTAAACTGTAGTTGACTTAATATTTCTGTAATGGCAAAGTGTGTGCATTTTGACACAGTCCTGAGGTATTACCCTCCTTGGATATTCGTGTCCCAAGTTCGATCAATATCAGGATATTGAAATGAAATCTTCTCCGTTGCAGGCGGGCGGGCTCAAGCCCTTTGTGGATGCACTGCCCGTCCCTGGCAGGCTTGCCGAAACCCCGATGTCAGCTATTCCGGCGCTGGCACCGCGCTATTACTCTTATGGCACTCCAAAGTGCTACACCTTGCGTGAGCACGAGGCATTCCACCAGTTTCACAGAGACCTTCCACCGACTCTGATGTGGACATACAACGGAACCTTCCCAGGCCCCATCATCGCGCACCGCCTCGGAACCCCAGCCGCCGTCCGCCGTATTAATGACCTGAATCCCAACTACCGTGGCTTCGGCATCGTCGAAACCGTCCTCCATAACCACGGTGGCTGGCAAAGCCCAGAAGACGATGGCTGGCCGATGGACTTTATCCACCCCGGCGAGGAGCGGATGTACCTCATCCCAAACCAAGTCCCCGACAATGACCGCTCGCACTGGGCATCCACAGTCTGGTACCACGACCACGTCGCCGATCACACCGCTGGAAATGTCTATCATGGCCTCGCGGGGATGGTGAATCAGTTCGATGATGTCGACTCTGATAACGAAAATGACACGAATCCACTGGCGCTACGCCTCCCAAGCGGTGCATACGATGTGCCCCTTGTTCTCCACGACTACATCCTCAACCGCGATGGCTCTCTCTACTTTGACCAAATGGAAGATGCCGGCCAAGTCGGAAACCTCTTCTGCGTCAATGGTAAAGTCCAGCCATACCTCAACGTAGCCCGCCGAAAGTACCGCTTCCGCTTCCTCTGCGCATCACAGGCACGCCACTTCCGCCTGAAGCTGAGCAATGGCGCGTCGTTTCACGTCATCGCATCGGATGGCGGACTCCTAGAGGCTCCAGTTGAGGTGAAAAACCTCTACATCGTCCCGGGTGAACGCTACGAAATCATCGTCGACTTCAGCAAGTTCCCACTCGGTACACAGCTGGCCCTCATTAACGATGTCGACCAAAAGGATGGTAACAAGCCTGCAAACATTGGCCGGGTTGCAATTCCAATGATGTTGTTTGTCATCAACAGAGATGCCCCGGACCCAAGCCGCCTGCCCGCGAAATTGCAGTCGATCACGCCGCCAGACCTTTCCAAGGTTGTTGCCACACGGACCATCAAGTTCCATCGTAGCAAGGGCGCTTGGATGATCAATGACCGCTTTTGGAACCCGGATGTCCCCTTGTTCCGCTGCCGTCTCGGCACCGCTGAGCGCTGGATTGTCACGAATGGCTCTGGTGGCTGGGATCACCCATTCCATGTCCATGTCGAGAACTATCAGGTCTTGAAGCGAAATGGAAAGACGCCTCCGTTGATTGAACGTGGGCGTAAAGACATCATGAACCTCGCGGGTGGCGATTCCATCGAGATCTTCATTCAGTTCCACCGGTATGCGGGACGCTACACGGTTCACTGTCACAATACAGGACATGAAGACTTGGCGATGATGGGTTGGGTTGATGTTCAGCCCTGATGATACGCCTCCCGTCCTAAGCCCAGAGCTACGGCACTTTGCCACACCAACGCCAATCAATGACCTTGAACAAGTCATTGATCGCTTGGTGGATATAAGTCTGCAAACCCACATCGGGGCGACACGGATGAGCAAGCTCATTGGCAACAAAGGCATCATTCTGCAGCTCTTCTACACACGATGCACTGGGGTTTGTCCGGGTACGACAGCGATGCTCAAGACCGTAGCCAAGCAGCTTGGTCCACGCATTGGGAAAGACATTGTCGTGCTGTCTCTGTCTCTGGATGCAGAACGGGAGACGCTGGCGGATCTCAAGCGCTTTGCTGAAAAGCATCGTTTGCCAACGGGCTGGTACACAGCATCCTGTTCTAAAGCTGACCTTGAGACACTTGTTAGACAGCTGCGTCTCTCGGTCACTGCATCCAAAGGTAGCGATGGAACGATTAAGCACGCGAGTCAAATTGTGTATGGCTCAAATGTCAGTGGCCGCTGGAGGATGATTAATGCTGAGCTTCCAAAGCCAGAGCTGATTCGAGACATGATTGAGCTGACCATCGATGGACTTGCGTACAAGAGGCGCCGTTAGTTCCAGTTACGGTGAGTTGTCTGCATAGATTCCAAAGTGACAATCAGGCTAACGACAGCACTAGATTGTGTACTTATCAACCATTTTTGCGACCTTACGTAGAAGACGATTACACACATCGTTTTTGACCAAACGATCGATTCGCATGATGAAAACTATGAGCTCCTAGTTATCTTATAAGAGGAACCTCAACCTATTTTGTTCACCATTACGACGATTCAGGCTACGTAAGTGTTTTACAAAAGAAAATACTTTGATTACATATTTGAGCCAAGCCGTTAGCGTGCGGCACTAACCGTCTCAAGCAAGCTTCATCTTTGATCGAGAAATTCGAAACGGGATAATCGCTAGCGATCGGATTTTCATTCATCCATATCCTAAACAGGAGTCGGTTTACTCTGCTGTATGAAAGCTGGGATACTCATACAAAATGTCAAACATTAAGTGAAAGAAAAATATTCGTTTAACTTGACAAAATCATTCCCTAATGGGTGTGTGTACCACCTTACAGGTGCTTCTAAGCCGTGAATAAACCCAGTATTTCCATCAGGTAACCATTAACGTATCATCCTTGTAATGGGGGGAACCCCCTCTAACA
>Ga0255107_1000571_pt1 | contig 10156 bp, 10 predicted proteins | sample Law_Cont_RepC_8h_FD_188457 | JGI IMG/M metagenome (GOLD analysis project Ga0255107, IMG submission 188457) | Freshwater microbial communities from St. Lawrence River, New York, United States - Law_Cont_RepC_8h | ecosystem: Environmental > Aquatic > Freshwater > River | place: USA: New York... | reverse complement strand
CCGCCATCCGGCCTGCGCCGGCGTGCAGATCGAACCCGTGCCGCCGACCCAGCCGCCGCAGCGGAAGTTCGGCCCGCGGGCTTAGAACTTAGAGAAATTGAAGAGCACGACGGCCCGCAGCGGGCCAGGCAGCAATTTCTTGGCGAGCGCCTTGGCGACGAAGCGTGCCTTCCAGGCGGTGCCACGCGGAGAGACGCGCCAGAAATAGCCGATGGCCATGCCGATCGCTTTCCAGCGGGCGTTCGGGTGGGTGCAGTGGAACTTCACCGAGGCCTGCGCATGGACGTCATCGACGAGCTGACGGAAGCGCGCGATGACTGCCGGCGGGGCGAGGCCTTCGCGTTCGGCGTGGGCGAGGTCGGCGAGATAGCCGCGGCGATGGACCTTCTGGCCGGCGGGCCAGGCGGCGGCGCGACGGAGCTTGGCGCGCCAGCGAAGGCCCTTGGGTTTGCTGCCGTGGGACATGTTCGCCCCGTGCCAGCGCCAATCGAGGAGGATCTCCGCGTCGATCGCGGCGGAGCCGAGCAGGAGCGAGCGCAGGATCGCCGGGCCGTCCTCGCCGCCAGTCGTGCCGGGCATCGGCGGGAACTTCCGGAGGACGTCGCCGCGGTAGCTGCCGGTCGCTCCGCAGAACTGGACGCCTTGGTAGAGATGGAAGCCCCGCGGGTCGAACTGGCGGAACTGGACACCCTGATGGTGATACCAGGTCGGCCGCAGCACTCCGCCCACCGCGTCGACGACGCGGGCGTTCGAGTAGTGGGCGTAACAATCCGGATGATCGCGGAAGAATTCGGCGATTCGACGCAAGCGCGTCGGGTGGCTGACGTCGTCGCCAGCGGCCACGACGAGGATGTCTCCGGTGGAGGCGGCAATGATACGGTTAAAGTTTTGGATTATACCTAGATTGCGATCGGGTGGCAGGAGCACGATCCGGGCGCGGCCGCGGTAGGCGGCGAGCTCGGCTTCGATGAGCGCGCGGGTGCGGTCCGGCGAGGCGTCGTCACCGATGATGATCTCGTAGTCCGGCAGGTCCTGCTCGAGCACCGCGCGCAGGGCGGCCACGACGTAGGCCTCCTGCTTATAGGAAAGGAAGATGACGCTGACCGAAGGCAGACTCATCGGGCGGCAGGCAGGTCAGCGAGGATCTCGCGGGCCAGGACGTCGGCGAAGTGGTCCTGCGAGAAAGGCTTGGCCTGCGCCGAAAGCAGGAAGGCGCGGATGCGCTCCTGGTAGCCGCGGTAGGCCGCGTCATCGATCGTGCGCAGGAAGGCGTCGAGCGCCGCCGGCGTCTCGTAAGCCCGGCCGTCGATGAAGCAGCCTGGCGGGACGAGTTCCGTGATCTCCTTCGGACCCACGTAGACCGGCACGCAGCCGGCTCGGAAGCTGTCGAAGAGCTTCTCGGTCACGTAACCTTCGAGGTCGCGGCAGTTCTCGTGGGCGAGGCAGAAGCGGGCGCGCGTGAGCAGTTCGATCTTATCGTCGACCGGGCCGCGCCAGGTGGCGTAGGGCGACTTCGCGGGGAGGAAGCGGGCGAGGATCTTACGCAGCTGATTGCGGACGCCGGGCGATCCCAGCCACGACCGAAGAGATGGAAGTCGGCCGGCGCGTGGCGCTCATACCAATCGAGGATCCGGACGCGGGCCTGGTATTGGTCGCGCGGGTCGACGACCGTCAGCGCCTTGTTGGAGGCGACCAGCACGCAGAAGAGCGGGCGCCTCTCCGGTCCGTTCCAACCCTCGGTGTCGAAACGGTTCGGATAGAGGAGCGAGACCGTGCGCGGGTCGTCGCGGAGGGCTCCGTCCCAGGCGAACCACTTCGCATAACGGGCGAGCGCCGTGCGGTCGCGGTTGAGCGGACGGATGAGCGGGTTCTCGTAAAGGTAGACGTAGGCCCGGGCGGACGGATCCTGGCGGCGGCAATTGATATGGAGCTCGAACTCGATCGGGCGTCCGGCGTTCACGTCCGGCGTATTGAGTTCGATGCCGGCGGCCAGGAAGCGTTCGCGCAGCTTGGCATACGGCAGATAGAACTCCCCGTTGTTCTCCCCGGCACCCGGGGTGAACAGGCTGTTCTCCGCGTAATCGCGGTAATAGACGGAGGCGTATCTCATCGGCGCAGGACGGCTTGGACCTGTTCCGCAAAGTATCGGGCCGAGAAGATTCGCCCAGCGGAATCGGCGGCGGCCTGCTGGCGGGCGGCGAGTTCGGCCGCGGGCATCTCGGCGTAGGCGCGGATCGCCGCGGCGAGGGCGGCGACATCGCCGACCGGCTCGACGAGCGTGCCGTTCCGTCCTTGTTCGACGAGGTCGGGCGCGATGCCGATCGGATACGCGATGAGCGGACGACCGCAGGCCATCGCCTCGCCAGCCATCATCGGGCCGGTCTCGTTGGTCGACGGACTCACGAAGAAGTCGGCCGCCTGGTAGGCGCGGGCCAAGGCGGCGTCGCCGCGCTGCGGGCCCAGTTCGGTGAAGGTCACGTGGCGGAAGCCGCCGGGCAGGAAGCCGCGGTCGCCGATCACGGCGACATGCAAGGCCACGCCTTGGTCATCGAGTTGCTTCAACGCCCCGAGGAATAGGCCGAAGCCTTTGAAGACCAGCCCCGGGTCGAGCGCCCGGACGAGCACGATGCGGCCTTCGACGGGCAGGCCCAGCGCTTGGCGGGCGGAAAGCATATCGGCCGGGCGGAGTACCGCGAGGTCGAGCGGGATCGGGAAGGTGCGGAGTTCACGTCCGCCTAAGGTGAAGCTCTCGGTCGCCTGACGAGCGGACCAGCCGCTCGGAGCGAGGATGGCGACGTCGAGTTCCTTCCAAAGCTGAGCGCGACGGGCGGCCTGCACGGATGAGATATCCTGCGGGTCGGAGGAAGACAGTAACGGGCAAGCGCCGCAGCCGGTCTGATATTTCCGGCAGCCGAGGTTGGAATGGCAGCCACCCGTGGCGTGGGCCATGTCGACCTGCCAGAGGGCGACGCGGGCGCCGAGGGCTTGGGCGATTTCGCGGACGGTCTCCGGGCGGACAAAGCCGCCGGACCAATGGACGAGGACAAGGTCCCACTTCGCCGAACGCGCGCGGGCGTGGCGGATGATCGGCTCGGCCGGGAAGTTCGCTTCCGTGTCGAAATCATAGACCCCGACCGGCTTGACCCCGTAGCGCTTCACCTTGGCGATGGCTCGGCCCAGCCCCCAGACCAGCTTCTGCCAAGGATTGAGGAGGCCCTTCGCGGCCACCATCGGCACGTCCCGGCGCTTCTGCTTCAGCACATAGGCGACGGATTCGACTCCCTGGCCCAGCAGGGCCTGATGGATCCGGACGAAGCCATCGGCCGCGCCGCCGCCGGTATCCATCTTGGATAGGTGCAGTATCTTCATCCTTGGCTTCGGGGATATGGCACCCGCGGCGAAGTGACGAACCAAAAGCACGATGCCTAACGGGTTGAAAGATGCCGGGGCTTCGCAACGATGCCCGCCGATGGCCCCGCTCATCTACGTGATCAACCTCGACCGTGACGTCGAACGGATGGCCTCGATCCGCGCCAACCTCGAGGCGCTGGGCCTGCCGTTCGAACGCCTGTCCGCCGTCATGGGGAAGGATGTCCCCGAATGGGAGAAGCTCGTCGACATGTCCGCCTACGCCTGGCGCAACCGCCTGGACACCCCGCGGGCCGGCGAAGTCGGCTGCTATCTGAGCCATCTCAAGGCCATGGAGACCTTCCTGCGGACGGATGCGCCCTGGTGCGTGATCCTCGAGGACGACGTCGAAGTCCTCCCTGCCTGCGGCGAAGTATTGCGTGCACTGGGGGAGAAAGACGACTGGGACCTCGTGAAGCTCTTCAACTTCCACTCCGGCCTGCCCGTCAAGAAGCGCGAGCTCGCCGGCGGCCACCGGCTCGTCGCCCATCTCACCCGCACGACCTCCTCCGCCGCCTACGTCGTCAACCGCCGCGCCGCCGATACCTTGCTCAAGTCCATGCGCCCCATCACCGAGCAGGTCGACCACGCCCTGGATCGTCCGTGGGAGACCGGCCTGCGCACCCGCGGCATCCGGCCGATGCCTGTCGTCCTCGCCCCCGTCGCGCACACCACCAGTACCATCGGCTATCAGGATAAAAAGAAGGGCCGACCGCTCGGCAAAGCCGTGAAACTCTTCCTCTCCCGCGCCAAGAAAGAAATCAGCCGTTTCGGGTATGGGTTGTGGGATGTGGTGAGATAGCGAGCAGCGAACTAATAGTGCAAAGGTGCAAATCGGAGCGGAGCTCCTGTGCAAAAGTGCAAAGGTAGAACCAACTCCGGGTGACGGGTGACGGGCACGGGCGTCGGCATCTCAGGCGTCGGCATCTCGGCCATCAGCCGCGGGAACCCGGAGCCGGCTGCCGAAGGCTGAAAGGCTGACACCCGAAGGGGTGATGCCCCGGTGGCCGTCACCCGTCACCTGAACAAGTCTTGGCCTTTTACTTTCCCAACCGCCAACCGCTAACCGCCAACACCTTACTTTTGTACCTTTGCACAAGCCGTAGGCGAGTTGCACTTTTGCACCTGTGTCGTGCAGCCCTGCCTTCACATTTGCACCTTTGCACAGGCCGCAGGCCGATTTGCACTTTTGCACCTTAGCCTCTGGCTACGCATTCACCACCGAGATCACATAAGCCACCTGGTCGTCGGTCATCACCGGACTGACCGGCAAGGAGACGACTTCGCGGTGCAGGGCTTCGGTCAGCGGCAGCTTCAGATAGCCGAGCGACTGCGCATAGGCCTGCTGATGGTGCGGGGCGATCGGGTAATGGATGGCCGTGTGCACGCCTCGGTCGAGCAGACGCTGCTGGAAGGCGGCGCGATCGGCGACGCGGACGACGAAGAGGTGCCAGACGTGCGAATCCTCGCCGGAGCGGACGGACGGCAGGAGCACGGACGGGTTCTCGATCTCGCGACGGTAACGCGCGGCGATCGCCTGACGGCGGGCGTTATCGGCGTCGATGTGCTTGAGCTTCACGCGGAGCAAGGCGGCCTGGAGCTCGTCGAGACGGTCGTTCGGGCCTTGGACGAGGTTCTTATACTTCTCGTGCGAGCCGTAGTTGCGGAGCGCGCGGACCATGTCGGCGAGCTTGGAATCCTTACAGGTGAGAGCGCCGGCGTCGCCAAGGGCGCCGAGATTCTTGCCGGGATAGAAACTAAACGCCGCGGCATCGCCCCAGGCGCCGGCCTTCACGCCGTCGATATGAGCGCCATGGGACTGGGCGGCGTCTTCGAGCAGGAGCAGGTTTCGCTCGCGACACAGCTGAGCGATCGCCGGCATATCAGCCAGCTGTCCGTAGAGATGGACCGCCAGGACCGCCTTCACGTCCGGCGTGAGCGCAGCCGCGAGCTTACCCGCGCCGAGATTGCACGTATCTTCATCGGGCTCGACGAGCACCGGACGGAGTCGGTTCTCAGTGATGGCGAGAATTGAGGCGATGTAGGTGTTGGCCGGTACCGCGACGCCGTCGCCGTCCTTCAGTAGGCCGAGTTCCTTCCAGCCGCGGAGGGCGAGAATGAGCGCCGAGAGTCCGTCGGAGGTGCCGACGCAGTGCGGCGATCCGACCCAGGCGGCGAACTCGGACTCGAAGGCCTTCACCTCTTCACCAAGGATATACCAGCCCGAGTCGATGACGCGGGCCGTGGCGGCCTTCAGTTCGGCGGCATGCCGGGCATTGATGGCCTTCAAGTCGAGGAACGGGACGTTCATGGAAGCAATAGTGAGAGAATGTGGCCGTCACAGGCTGGGTCGCAATAATCGGCGGCGGTCAGCCCATATTGATCCTTAGCGGATGCGTGAGCACCGGCAGCCAAGAGGACCTTTAGGGGCTCGATTTCGCCTGATTTCTGGGCGAAGGACTTGGCGTACATGAGCGCGCAGGTTCCTCGTCGGTTCTGGTGGTTCGGATCGGCCCCATTGGCCAGTAGCCATCGCAGGGCGGGGAGCCGGCCGTTATAGGCTGCGACCATCAGGGGCGTCCATCCGCGGGCGTCCTCGGTCTGCAGGGGCGGGAGGACCGCAGGGAACGCAGTCGGGGCAGGCCCGCCGGCGGACCACTGCATGAGCGCGTCCAAGAAGGCGTAATCAAGCCTTAGCGCGCCGCCGAGCGCGCCGACCAAGTCCGACCATTCATCGATGGCGAGACGCTGGCCGGGCTCGAGTTCCGGGGCGGCGGGGGCCGGGCTCGCGTCCCAGATACGACGACCGGCGAAGACCGGAAGCTGATACTGCCAGAAAAGACGGCACTTGATACTGGCGAGCACCTCGTCGACAGGACGAGCGCAGTCCACCGAGAGATCCGAGTAATCAATCATCGAGCTCGGGTAGTAGCTCGGCCCCCCCTCCTGCGGGCTACCCTCTGGGGCGGAGGTCATTAGTCTTTCTAGCTCAGCGAAGAATAAATTGCGTCCTTGACGCATGTATTCGTCATACAGTTCCGAGGACTTCATATCGGCACGCAGGGGGAAGACGGCCTGCGCGACGATACGGCCGGTGTCGATGCCTGCGTCGATGCGATGCAAAGTCACGCCTGATTCCTTCTCCCGTAGTCGCAAGGGCCATACCGAAGTAGCCACGCCGCGGTAGGCCGGCAACCGAGAGAAATGCAGGTTATAAAGATGCGGGCTACGGAACGCGGGCGGACGCAGGATGCGGTCATGTTCGAGCGAAAAGAAACGGATGTCCGGAAGCTTCTGGACGTCGGCCACTGGCCAGATGCGGACGCCGTTCTGCCGGGCAGTCGCCACGAGCGACTTCTGCCAGGTGTGCCGACCGGCGTCGCCGCGGTTCGCAACGACACAGAGATCCGAAGGGGCGTAACCCCGCTCAAGCAGTCCGAGGAGGCAATCAGCGGCGATGTCGTTCTTGCCCGCGATGCAGATGCGCGGCGTGCCGTCGACCCACGGGCGGCCTTGAACATGACTTTCGAGTTCGACGCGTTTACGAAGGTAATCAGTGGATGCGTAAACGTAATGCCGATCCGTCTCGTCCTCCTTTACGAGCACCGAACCCATCCGCTCGTGGAAGCGCCAGACGCTGGTGTTCGCCTGACGGACGTCGAAATGCGCCCGGTCATAGCCGAGCGGCCCGAAAGCCAAGTCGTAGACCAGGAGGGCAGAACGTAGGCCCACGGCGGGCGAAGCATCGGCGGCGACAATCCAGCTTCCCCACGAGAAAGAATCTTCGGCAGGGCGGTAGTCGTATAGCCTGACCGTGCCGCAGGCGACGCCCTTGTTCTCGATGATGAAGTAAGCCTCCTTGCCCGCCTGGAAGCGCACCTGGTAAGCCTCTAGCCAGCGTTGCTGGGCCTCGACGGAACTCTCGGTCTTCGAGAGGTTGCGTGCCTTCACCGGGTCGGTGCGGAGCCTAAGGATGAAAGCGGCGTCGGATTGCGCGACCAGTCGGAGCCGCGTCTCTCCGTCGGCGGTAAGCCGCAGCCAGCGCGCAATCGTCTCGGCGTGCAGATCAGGCCTGAGCATGACGGATGAATTGCTCTCGGTCGCGGATGTAGTCAGCCTCGTCATATTCGGCGTCGGCGAAGACCATCAGCACGCAATCGGGGGAGAAGTCGTGCATCTCCCGCCAGAGGCCCGGGCCGATGAGGAGACCTTTGGCCGAAGAATCGAGGACGACGCTCTCTTCGCGGCGGCCATCGAAGAGGCTCATCCGGACGGAGCCGGCGACGCAGACACAGAGCTGGCGGAGCAGCTTATGCGCATGGAAGCCGCGGCTGACGCCCGGCTTGGTGCCGTGGATCCAGTAGACGCGACGGACGGCGAACGGGAGCGCTGCACCAAGCTCAGCCACCGCGAGCTGGCCGCGCGAGTCGCCGCGCTGAGGGATATCGACGAGCTGGACGAGCGAACCGGACATCAGATCTTTTGCGCGACGAGGGCCTTGAGGTAGACGCCGTAGCCGGACTTGGCGATAGGCTCAGCGAGCTTGAGAAGCTGGGCGTCGTCGATGTATCCGCGGCGCCAGGCGATCTCTTCGATGCAGCCGATCTTGAAGCCCTGACGGGCCTCGACGATCTGCACGAACTGCGAAGCCTGCAGGAGGGAGTCGAACGTGCCTGTGTCGAGCCAGGCGGTGCCGCGGGGCAGGACCTTCACGCTGAGCTTACCCTGGCGGAGATACTCGCGATTGACGTCGGTGATCTCGTATTCGCCACGCGCCGAGGGCTTGAGGGCCTTGGCGATGCCGACGACGGAGTTGTCGTAGAAGTAGAGGCCGGGGACGGCGTAGCTGGACTTAGGCGCCTTGGGCTTCTCTTCGATAGAGATGGCCTTGCCGGCGTCGTCGAACTCGACCACGCCGAAGCGCTCGGGGTCATTGACGTGATAGGCGAAGACGGTGCCGCCCTGCGGCTGACGGCAGGACTTGAGGAGCTCGCCGAAGCCGGCGGAGTAGAAGATGTTGTCGCCGAGGACGAGGCAGACGTCGTCGGAGCCGATGAACTTCTCGCCGAGCACGAAGGCCTGAGCGAGGCCGTTCGGGACGGCCTGCTCGACGTAGTCGAAGCGGCAGCCGATGCGCGAGCCGTCGCCGAGCACCTCACGGAAGCGCGGCAGGTCCTGCGGGGTGGAGATGATGAGGATATCCCGGATGCCCGCCAGCATGAGCACGGAGAGCGGGTAGTAGATCATCGGCTTGTCATACACCGGCAGGAGCTGCTTGCTCATGACCTGGGTCAGAGGGTGCAGACGAGTGCCGGAACCGCCGGCGAGGATGATGCCTTTCATGAGAGTCAGATTTTGCCGAGTCGCTCAAGGCGATAGGAGCCGTCGAGGATGCCTTGGATCCACGCGGGGTTATCGAGATACCAGCGGACGGTCTTGCGGAAGCCGCTCTGGAAATCCTCCTGCGGAGCCCAGCCGAGCTCGGCGCGGGCGCGGCGGGCGTCGATGGCGTAACGGAGGTCGTGGCCGGGTCGATCGGTGACGTAGGTGATCGCGGAGTCGTGCGGCTTGCCATCTGCGCGCGGGCGGAATTCGTCGAGCAGCGAGCAGAGCAGCTTCACGAGGTCGATGTTCCGACGCTCGTTGTCGCCGCCAATACAGTAGGTACGACCCGGGCGGCCCTTCTCGACCGCGGCAAGGAGCGCGCGGGCATGGTCGTCGACATAGAGCCAGTCGCGGATGTTCTCGCCCTTGCCGTAGACCGGGATGGCTTCGCCACGTAGGCACTTCAGGATGACCACCGGGATAAGCTTCTCCGGGAACTGATATGGGCCGTAATTATTGGAGCAATTCGTCACCACGACCGGCAGACCGTAGGTGTCCATCCAAGCGCGGGCGAGGTGATCGCTCGAAGCCTTGCTCGCGCTATACGGAGAATGCGGGTCATACGGGGTCGACTCGTTGAAGGCCGGGTCGGTCGGGCCGAGGGAGCCGAAGACCTCGTCGGTCGAAACATGTAGGAAGCGAAACTTGTCCTTAGCCGCGCCTGAAAGGGCGCGCCAGTGTCCGAGGGCGGCCTGGAGGAGCTGGAAGGTGCCGGTGACGTTGGTGGCGATGAACTCGCCCGGTCCATCGATCGAGCGGTCAACGTGGGATTCAGCAGCCAGGTGCATGACCGCCTCTGGCTGGGCGGAGGCGAAGGTCCGGCGCATGGCCTCGGCGTCGCAGATATCGGCCTGGACGAAGGTGAAGCCCGGCTTGCCCTGCAGGTCAGCGAGGGAGGACAGATTACCCGCGTAGGTGAGCTTATCGACGACCGTGACGGCATGTCCGCCCACGACCAGGAGTCGGGTCAGATTCGACCCGATGAAGCCCGCGCCGCCGGTGACCAAAATACGCATAAGCAGTGGTCGTTAATTTCGGGGAATAAGGGGGGTGAAGCCAGAAAAAAGCCTTCGGCACCACTAGAGGCCCTGAGGCCCAGAGCAGAAACGGCTTTCAAGCCATAGCCCTGTGGCATCGGACCAGCCACAGAACTAGATTCCTGAATCGAGTTATCTGGTCAACTGAGCCTCTGGGCCTCCGAGCCTCACGGCTCTCCTTGCCCCCTTGCCCACTTACCCCCTAACTCCGACGCATGTCCCAACGGCCTCTTGGTTTCGGCATCTGGGGAACCGGCATGATCGCCGAGTTCCATGCGAAAGCGCTCGCGGAGATCGCCGGCGTGAAGCTCGTCGCGGCCTATAAC
>Ga0255107_1000570_pt1 | contig 10170 bp, 6 predicted proteins | sample Law_Cont_RepC_8h_FD_188457 | JGI IMG/M metagenome (GOLD analysis project Ga0255107, IMG submission 188457) | Freshwater microbial communities from St. Lawrence River, New York, United States - Law_Cont_RepC_8h | ecosystem: Environmental > Aquatic > Freshwater > River | place: USA: New York... | reverse complement strand
ACCTCACGCAAACCTCACGCAGAAACAACAAAGGACCCACGATTTAACGTAAGTCCTTGATTTTCATGTAGCGAGAACGAGATTTGAACTCGTGACCTCAGGGTTATGAAGATTTTTTGAGAAAATTAAGGTGTTGATTTGTAATGCGTTATGTTTTCACAAAACCGAAATCAACCGATTTGAGTCGAATTTAGGTGGTGTTTTCCTCACACAGTGTTGTGTCGGAAAAAATAATTAAAAAGCCCTAACGGCCCGAATTCTTTGTGGATTATATTTTTCATAGGAGCGTATCAATAGATCTGTAAAAGTGATTCTAGTAGCATTAGGATTGCTACCATCGGTTGAAGTCCAAAAGAAATTATTTAACAGCGTGTTATAGGGAGCAGAAAAACTGCTCTTATTAACAACCATTTTCAACATTTCATACGTGCTTGGCAAAAACCAATCGGTATAACCACCGCCATTATGAGCTCTAGCTAAATAGGCTGCGTAATTGCCAGTTCCTTGCGAAGCAATAATAATATCAGTATTCGTCAACCCAGTTCCAATTGCAGTAGCATTAGCCCCAGTATAAATATCTTTATTTGCAGCGTTAGTATTATGCCAAGTATACGAGTCATTGCCTAAAGGATCTATGTTATACTCAGATGCTATTAATCCATGAACTTGGTTTTGATCATAACCAAGGTCTCCAGCTTCTAAAGTATAATAGAGGATACCTCCTAAGTAGCGACTACCAAGTGGCACTAATAGTAAAGGGACCTGAGTTCCATAGCTCGTTCCGTTAATATTTGTTGCATATGATCTTACATAATAGGTTTGTCCAGCTGTTAATCCAGATAACGTAAAGTCTGATATTCCCAATCCAGGATATCCTGTTACTTTATTGTCATTAGTTGTTGGAGTGAAGGTTGTACTCCAACATAAACCTACAGCAGTTAAAGCTGCCCCACCATTTGAAGTAACATTAATTTTACCATATGCTGTAGTATTAGTGATGTTTGCAAATGGATAAGTGGCGGCTAATGTTGGAACAGTTGTTAAGGTATTGAAGCTTATTTGAGCACCATACCCAGTCCCTGAACTACTAGTCGCATATGATCTAACATAATAAGTAGTTCCAGGATTTAATCCTGTAATATTACTTGTAAAATCACCTAAAATAGTAGGATTTGATTCTGAAGTTTTTGTAGCTAACACAATAGTTGGATTTTGAGTAGTACTCCATACAACACCTTTAGCAGTGATTACATATCCTTCATTTGAAGTTACACTTCCACCACTAGTAGCTGAATTATACGAAATAGAACTTGCATCAGTAGTTTGAGCTAAAATCGGTGGATAATAATTATACCCTCTTAATGGTGCAAAATTTATTTGCGCTAGCCCGTCAAAAGCAAAAGAGAAAAAAAATAATATATATAGAAATGATTTCAACATTTATTTTTTATTAATTTGACATATCGCCAATAGTAATAGCAGTATTGGTGGCAAGATAAATAATAGTAACAATGGAATTAACTCCGGCCGTTTTTGTAAATGAATTTTTATTTTTAACTGTAGTCGAGGATCCAGTTAATGTAATTACTCCCGATCCAGATTGTATAATCATACAATTAAACCCAGCGGTTAACACAGGAAGTGCAAGTGTGATAGCGCCGTTATTCGTGAAATTAATTATTTTACCATTGTCACTTGCTAATAATGTGTAATTAGTTGTTTGTGTATTTATATTTACTGAAAATCCCGCAATTGTTGGGTTAGATGTATTACTACCAGAAATTGCATTATTAAATGTTTTAGCTCCAGCAACTGTTTGAACACTAGTTAAATCAACGAAATTTTTTGTCGTAGATCCTGTCCCACCATTTGCTATTTCAACAGCCGTTCCACTCCACACACCACTAGTGATAGTTCCAACCGTATTTAAATTTGATAAGGAAGTTAATGTTGTATTACTTGTTGCAGTTATATTTCCTGCCGTTGTTGCGTTAGTTGCTAGTGTTGCCGTTGTTGCATTACCAGTAAGATTCCCAGTTACATTACCTGTTACATTTCCTGTCAATGCTGCAGTTATTGTTCCTGCAGAAAAACTACCAGTCCCATCTCTTCTTACGATTGCACTATTTGTATTGTTATTTGTCGCTGCTGTAACTAATGCATTGTTTGAACTTATAGTAGAAGAATTTACACCACCTACAGTATTTACTGTTGGCAAACTTGCTATTCCACCTAAATCACCTGCTAATTGCACAATACCTTTTGCTGATACTGATGCGTCAGTAGGCGCAGATGCAGTTGTCCAGGTTAAAGTTCCACTACCTGTAGATGTTAATACTTGATTAGCGGATCCTATTGCAGTTAATCCAGTTCCTCCATGTGCTACATCTACCGCTGTTCCGCTCCATACACCACTAGTGATGGTTCCAACACTCGTTAAACTAGAACCTGTTAATGTTGCGTTTAATGAAGTACCAGTTAATGTTCCAGCATCTGCAATTATACTTGCAGTACTTGCAGTTGTTAATCTTCCTTTTGCATCTACTGTAAATGTTGGGATTAATGTTGATGATCCATAACTATTTGCACTTACTCCACTATTAGCTAAAGTAGATGCAAATGTTCCAGTACCAGTTCCTGTTACATCTCCGGTTAATGTTATTGTTTGATCACCCGTATTTGTTCCTGATGTATTAGATAGCACACCTGACTGCGCATCGGTTACATAATTTTTATTCGTACTTATTGCAATATCTGCTGTAGTGGCAGCCGATCCTGCTGTTACTAACCCTTTTGCATCATAGGTTAGTTTCGTGTTGGTGGCTCCTGTTATGGAAGCATTGGGTACAATATAACTAGTTCCTGCTGTTAATGGTGCTTGTACATTGGCACCTATTTCTAATCCTAAATTTGTTCTTGCCGCACTTGCTGTTGTAGCACCCGTTCCTCCCTTTTCAACTGCTACCGCTGTTCCGCTCCATACACCACTAGTGATGGTTCCAACAGTTTCAATATCTGTACCAATTAATTTAGAAGACTCAATTGTTGAAATTGAGATAATATCCCCGACCACCTCACCATTACCAGGACTTATTATAATTCCCGACCCAGCTGTTAAAATATTTTGCTTATTATTTAAATTACTATTTAAACTTATAATATCAGCTGTGTTACTGGTTATACTATTTGTATTACCAGTAATTCTTGTATCAAAATTTGAAATAGTAGAAGAATATACACCGCCTATAGTATTCACAGTTGGTGAACTTGCTGTTCCACCTAAATCACCTGCTAATTGAATAATACCTTGTGCTGATGTTGATGCACCAGTAGGCGCAGATGTTGTTGTCCAGGCTAATGTTCCACTTCCTGTAGTACTTAAAACTTGTCCATTTGTTCCATGAGTATTAGGATAAGTAACCGCACCCGCAGTTATTGTACCACTGGTTTTCACATTGGTAACATTTCCATTTCCTAACTGAATGCTATTACTTGCAGCTACTATTGCACCATTACCGATGGCAGTAGCATTGGTTAATCCATCAACAGAAACATCTGCACCAACCCCAATTGCTGTGTTATAATTTCCTGTGGCGTTGTACGACAGTGCACGAACACCAATTGCTGTATTATAATTTCCTGTGGTGTTGACTGAAAGTGCACCATTCCCACTTGCTGTGTTATTAGCTCCTGTGTTTAATCTAAGTGCAGCATTTCCAATTGCTGTGTTATAAGTACCTGTGATGTTCCAAGACAGTGCAGCATTTCCAATTGCTATGTTATAATTACCTGTGGTGTTTTGATAAAGTGCACGATATCCAAGTGCTGTGTTATCAGTTCCTGAGGTATTGTATGACAGTGCGCCATTCCCAATTGCTGTGTTATATCTTCCAAAGGTGTTGTTAAGAAGTGCATAATATCCAATTGCTGTGTTTTCAGTTCCTGAGGTGTTGTTAAACAATGCATAATATCCAATTGCTGTGCTTGAGCCTACGGCTCCTCCGCCTCTCCCTACTGTTAATTGATTTACTTTTAAGTCATATGCACCTAAATTAACAGCTCCTGTTGCTCCTGTGTAAGGAATACTTGAACTATTTGCCCATGATGGTACCCCACTAGTTAATGTTAATAATTGACCATCGGAACCTTTTCCTAATCTAGTCCCATTTCCACTCGTTCCACCATAAATAATATCTCCTGATGTTGTCATTGGCGAAAGTGCATCAAAACCTGCTGATTTAGTTGTTGCTCCAGTTCCTCCATGTGCTGCATCTATCGTTGTTCCACTCCATACACCACTAGTAATAGTTCCAACCGTATTTAAATTTGATAAAGAAGTTAATGTTGTATTACTTGTTGCAGTTATATTTCCTGCTGTTGTTGCATTACCAGTAAGATTTCCTGTTATTGTTCCTGCAGAAAAATTACCAGATTCATCTCTTTTTACTATTGCACTATTTGTGTTGTTATTTGTCGCTGCTGTAACTAATGCATTGTTTGAACTTATAGTAGAAGAATTTACACCGCCTATAGTATTCACAGTTGGTGAACTTGGTGTTCCGCCTAAATCACCTGCTAATTGAATAATACCTTTTACTGATGTTGATGCATCAGTAGGCACTGATGCAGTTGTCCAGGTTAAAGTTCCACTACCTGTAGATGTTAATACTTGATTAGCGGATCCTATTGCAGATAATCCAGTTCCTCCATGTGCCACATCTATTGTTGTTGCGCTCCATACGCCACTAGTAATAGTGCCTACACTTGTTAAACTTGAACCTGTTACTGTTGCATTTAAAGTTGTACCTGATAAAGTTCCAGCATCAACATTAGTTGTTGCACCAAATGATAAAGCTACCCAGTCTGCATTAGCTAATGTAGCCGCATTTAATTTATAAATAACACCATCGGCTTGCACAAATACCAACATACCATATTTTCTTCTTAAAGCTGGGATTGCATCTCTTAGTGCTATCGTTGGCATACTCATATACCCTCCCTTACTTAAACTATCTATATGAGTTGGGTACTCTGCAATACCATTGGTGGTAATATTACCAATTAATTTTATTTGAGCATTTGCTAAAAAATAGAATAATTGAAATACAATTATCAATAAAATTATTTTTCTTGAATTCATTTTTATTAATTTATTATGATATTACTTACATCAACTGTAAACCTATTATTTGATATATAAATATTATATGATTGCGTATATCCACTAGCGTTAGTTACATCTCGAGTAGTTTTAGTAAATGTATCAAAGCTGTCAAACCCTCCTACAGAAATAGAACTTAGTACTCCTAATGATGCCGGGTAAGCATAAAAAATATATTTTGATCCCGAAATAGGAATAGTAAAACTAGACTTAGCCTTACCAGAATTTTCATTGGTACCAGCTCTTAAAGTAGCATCATCGATTGCATTAGAAACACTACTGCCCCAATATTTATATGCGAAAGGGGAAATAGTTAAACTACTACTTTTACTACCCGCCGGAATTTGCCCAGTAGCATCTGGGGTGCCTAAATTATTATTGAGTATTGTAGTACCAGCCCCATAAGTAACCGTCACAGAATAACTAATGCTAGTCGAAAGTACTCCATGATTGTTAGTACTTACTCCTGTTCCTAAAGACACGCTATTTTTATAATAGGTTGTACCAGTGGCAGATCCTCCATTATTTTGAGTAAACGTATTGGATAATGTTACATTTATATTTGTTCCAATTTCATAAGAGCCGCTTTGAGTTGAACTAATTGAAACGGTTGGTGCAGTATAAGTTGGAGCAACAGTTTCTTGTACTAGGTCTAATAAAAATTGATCTAATGTTTTACCTGCCGTTGGAATAGTTGCGCCATTTGCATATTTCCCCAAAGATTTAGAACCAGATAATTTTATAGTTACATCATTTGTAAATTTAGCAGCAGTCGCTGTTGTCCATGTTAAGGTTCCTGTATTCGTGGAAGTTAATATTTGTCCATCAGTTCCCGTTGCAGTTAATCCCGTTCCTCCTTTCGCAATTGCTACTGCAGTTCCACTCCAGGTTCCAGTTGTTATAGTTCCTACTCCTGTTAAACTAGATAATGATGTTAATGTCGTATTACTAGTGGCTGTTATATTCCCCGCTGATGTTGCAGTTGCTGCTAGTGTTGCTGTTGCAGCATTGCCTGTTATATTTCCAATTACTTTTGATCCACTCACTGTATTAATCTTCTCATCTGTTACTGCACCATCAGCAAGTTTAATTGTAGTAATTCCACCATCTGCAACGCCTCCTCCTGAGTTATTTGCAGCTACATAATCTTTTACTGCCTTTTGTGTCGGAAATAAAATATCACTTGGAGTTGTTCCACCTAAATCAACAGCTGTAGATTTATTTGATATATTTTCCTTTAGTGCTAAACTTGTTGATATATCTGATGCGTTTGCTTTCAACGCAAGTGAGGTAGTAACATTTGCTGTTGTTGCATATGCACTTAAGTCTTGATCTCCTGTATTAGTTCCTGAAACAGCAGCAAGTTTTGTTTTTTCTGCAGTAGTATAATCATTCGTAGATAATTCTTTTCCAGTTACTTTATCCACTTTACTAGCTAAGCTTGTAGTTACGTCAGCTGCATTTGCTTTCAACCCTAAACTTGTTGATATATCTGATGCGTTTGCTTTCAATGCTAAAGATGTATTCACGTCTGATGAGTTTGCTTTTAAAGCCAAACTATTATTTATACTTGTAGGATCAAAAGCTCTTGCGGCTAAAAGCGACGGGGTAACATACATTTTATTGCTATCCGCTATATTTACTTTGCTATTCAATGCTGCATTAATAGCATCTGCAGTTAATGATGTAATGTTAGATGCAATTATTTCATTCACCATTTTTCTGTATGGCGCCAACATAGCTGCAGTATCAGTGACTCCTACTTTAGTATTCACTGTTGATTCCAATGATTTCACTGCTTGTGCTTTTGCATATATGGCCAACATGCTTGTCGTGTCTTTAATACTTAACTTACCATCCAAGCCATTAGCGGTTCCCGCATACAAAGCATAAGGTACTACTCCAAAAGGTGTGGATCCTAAATCGATCCATTCATTTTTATAATTCCAACTTGTTGTAGGCGCAACTGGCGTGATGGCAACCTTTAAGTTTAAATAATAAGGACCATTTGCCCAATCAATCCCAGTTAAATTATTTGCAGTACCGCCTATCCTTGTACCTTGTCCAATGCTAATAGTAAATACCCCAGTCACATCGGTTGTTGTTTGGTATTCCTCTGTTAATACTTTGGTTCCAGTCGCTGTAGTTTGTATAATACTTGATTGAACATAAATTTTACGATCCTTAGCTGGATTGGAAAAATTATCTCTAGCTATTGCTTGAAAAAAGATACCATTACTTGTCGTTTGTGCAAATAACTTTGGAGTTATCATATTGCATAATACAAATATGACGCTCAGGGTTACACTAAATTTAATTGATTGCATCATAAGTGGTGATTCTAGATAAGATTTTGATAATACTTGTTTACTGTATTTTATATTTTTAATTGGCTTTAATAAACTTTAAAGCATCAACATAATTTTCGGATTCAATTTTTAACACATAAGTTCCAGATCCAAGTGCACTCACATCCAGGTTGATTCCTTGGAATAAATTATAGCCTGATTCTTTTCTGGTGGATAGCAATGCACCTTCAGTTGTCCAAACGGATAAGTTAAAGGTTTCAGTTAATGGTGGGGTACTAATAAATTTTACTTTGGTCGTTATGTTTACCGGATTGGGGTAAAGCTTAATACCTAAGCTGTTTATTTTTAAACTGACTTCGCAGTTAATGGCAAACTGACCACTGCCTCTAACGCCATTTAAAACAGCCACCCCGTTTTGTACATTTAAACAAGTGGCGATGCTATTAAACTGTATAGCCATGCCTGTATTGGAAGCGCCTGGGATACTACCCATGCTGCTCATCATAAAATTAGCAGATGATTGTGCTTGTAGCTTTGTGGGCATGATACCAAGCACCATCAAATTTGCAATAGCTATAGTTCTTAGGAAGTGTTTTAGCATTTTTATCAGATTATCTTTTACTTGTGTAATACAGTTGGGTTGTTTTACCACTAAGGGTATAGGATAATATTAGATTTTCAGCGCCAACGGAAACAATATCATAGATGTATTCAATAGGGTTGCCATTACTGGTTGTTGCTTGCACATGAATTTGTAATTGGCCACTTACTTTTTCAACACTATAAGTACCATTTAATCCGTCGGAATCCTGTGTAGTCAGGTTTTTCAAAAAATTGATATAGTAGGTAGCTTGACCAACATAAGTTTTAGTAAGCGTTCCTGTTTGGCTGTAATCTAAAAACCAAGATTTGTCCTGAATCATTTTTTGTGCAAGGTTCGTTTCGGCTAATGATGTATCCTTGGAGCAAGCACCCATGAATGTGGAAGCTGTAAGCAAACTATATAATAAATATTTTTTCATGTTGTGTTACGTTTTGAGGATGGTTTTAACTTTTAAAATAAATCAATTGCCTTAATCATCATACCCAATTCAAAGCTGTTGATATTGGTTTTGATCGGTGATTTGGTAAAGGAGGTAAGCCCTTGCTTGTAATGCAAAAACAGGGTATAAAAGTTTTTGTTTTCAAACTCAAATCCCACATCACCTCTTAGTAAAAACCTTGTATAGTTTTTATTAACTAAGTTATCAGCACTTTGTTTTGACAAGCGCGTATCCAAACTAGGACCAAGCACAAAGTAAAATTTGAATTTACTCGTATCGCTGATAGCCAACAGTTTTTTGTAATGCATTGCCATGCTCAGATTTAAAAACTGATCATCGGCTTTAAAGTTGGAAAAGCTGCCTAAAAATGGAGTCAAGCTTTTAGCATCCTTGTAGTTATTAGCAGTAGCTATTTTATTTAAACTCACCTGAAAGGAGTAGTTGCGTTTATCTTTATATAAACCATCCACCCTAAAACCAGCAAAATATCCTGGTTTGAAACCAGCCGTGCTTTTATCTGAAATATTGTAGTTAAAGCTTGAATTAAACCCAGCAGCTGTAATTGCCTGATTGGAGAAGTTCATCCCCGCCAATAAATAAATGCTGTTATCGGTAAAATTGATAAAGGTTTTGTTCCAGGATGCCGTGAAGCTCTTTTTGAACTTTTGGACAGCTTCAGCACCAGGTTGTTTTAAATAAAGCTTATCCTTTTGTTTATTAGTAAGTGAATCTACATTACCCATTTTTTGACCATAGGTTTTTGTATAACTTAAGGCTGAAAAAGCCAAAATAAAATAAAAAATACCTCTATTCATATTAAAATTATAATCAATATATTGAGTAGATTATATTACATAAATGGTTGAAACGAATCAACCATTTATGTAATATGTAATTCCCCCCCCCAGGAATAACAAGTATGAAAATAGAGATGTGGAAGACTACTTTGAACTCGAAGTCACTTAAAGTAGTCGCAAGTAGTGAAATGGAGACTAAAAACTAGATTATAACCTAATAATAAATAGTAAAACAAGAAGTGAATCGATTAATTCTGTAGATACTCTAATGGAGCAACATTATGTATTTTCTTGAAGGCTCTATAAAATGAGCTCTTATGCGAGAAACCCGCTTCTTTAGAAAGTGCTTCCAAAGTGTATATGTCTAATTGAGCCATGCCAACCTTACTCAAAATATATTCAACTCTATACTTATTTACAAAGTCATTGAACCTTACAGTATAATAATTATTTATAATATAAGACAAATCGCGAACTGGTATATTTAATTCAACCGCTACTATGCTTATATTTAAGCCTTGCTTAAGAAAAGGTTTCTTTTGGATAAAATAGTCGTCAATCAACTTAATTTCTTTTGAATAATTAGTTTCTATAAATGGTACTTCGTCCCTTATATTATTTAATAGATCAGATTCAATTTCCTTATACTTAATAAAAGGCAGCCCCGTTAATGCATAAGGGTTAATTAACAAATAACTACTTATAATAAAAAAGCTAATTGACAAGCATAAACCAGGAATTATCATTCCAGCTGGGGTATAAAAAAAACTGGGAACATTTAAAGCTAGAATTATTAATATGAAATAACCTACTACAAAAACTGTTGAAGATGAAGTAAATATTTTAATCCATTTAATTAC
>Ga0255107_1000543_pt1 | contig 10418 bp, 7 predicted proteins | sample Law_Cont_RepC_8h_FD_188457 | JGI IMG/M metagenome (GOLD analysis project Ga0255107, IMG submission 188457) | Freshwater microbial communities from St. Lawrence River, New York, United States - Law_Cont_RepC_8h | ecosystem: Environmental > Aquatic > Freshwater > River | place: USA: New York... | reverse complement strand
CTTATAGGAACTGATTGGAAGAAGATCAAGAATGTGATCCAAGGAGCCATTACAGTATTGTCTGGTACGGCATCTGCTATCTACCTAACACCCATAATGGCTCATCAACTTGGCTGGGAAAAACCACACCAGATGATCGGATTATCATTTTTACTTGGCACCCTTGGTTTGCGTACGGTACAAGCTTTTAACCTAATCATCGAGAAATCTTTAAAGAAGGTAAGTGAATAACATGTCTTGGCTAAGCAAATTTGTAAAGAAGATCGCTAACGTCCCTGAAGTCAAAGTGCCTTTTGGTGAGGCTTTGGTATTGCGTCAGATTGCTGACAACCTAGACTTTATGAGTACATCAGACCTTGAGATGCTACGTGATCTTACGTTGGTTGCTATTGCAAACCGGAAGGTAAAGAAGTGAATTTTCAGAATCTTACAATAGAACCAGATCCACTGAATTCAGGAAACTGGATTGTCAAGGGCGTAATTACAAACTATGCAAACGAGCAAATTGCAGATTTTGGGCCTGATGGAACATCTGTATTTGCTTGGTGGCCGCAACAAGATTCAACGTGGCAATTGTCTATAGTAAATCAATTTATATTGTTAATGGCTTCTCAAATCGTAGCAGGAACAGCAGAATAATGGCAACCTATTACGTTCGCCCAGACGGCAATAACTCCAATGCCGGAACAGGGCAAGCTACCAATCAAGCGTGGCAAACTATTCAACATGCTCTGCGTGTAGGTAGTCCAGTAACGGGCGGAGATATTATTTATATTGCTCCCGGTAGATATTACGAACTCGTAACAGTTGGTATTTCAACACCCGCTAGTGAAGTACAAGTACTTGGTGACCCAACATGTCAGCAATTTACAGGCTTGACTGCGGGCATTATAAGATGGACTAACTTACCTTCCGACTCATCTGGTGGACAGCAGGGTGCTGTGGCTCTTACGAGTACAGTGCCTAATCTTACATTTAAATTTATATACTTCGATATTTGGGCTAGGTATACACTTGCCTTAGTTTCAAATGGAGGTAATGCAGTATTTGAAAATTGCATTTTTGCAATAGGTGGTTCTAATTCTCAAACAGGTTTTTCAGTTACAACAGCTTATCCAAACTTACGGTTTAACAATAATACGTTTTTTGGAAATGCTAATATTTCTTTTGGCAGCAGTGCTGGCACATTTGACTCTAATTACTATGTCTACAATAATATATTTGTATTTGTTGGAGTAACTAACCAAATAACTCTTTCGTCTACAGCTAATGGTGGTGTTTTTTACAATAATACAATTTTAGGCGGTGAGCTAGGATCTGTAAGCACAAATGCTACCAATCCATGGAAAGCATATAACAACTATATATGGGGTGGTCTGCTGACCAATATACGAACTAATACTATTGGTGGGTTAGTAGGAGATTATAACAGAACTGCAACTGAGCTGGGAGCTTATCAGTATGTAGCCGGTGCAAATGACCAAATGAGTTATATGGCAAGTCAGAGTAGTTTAGGTTTGGATAGATTATTTGGTATCGGAACTAATGAATTCTTAGCGCCTTACACTAATGCAGCAATAACTAATGCAGGTCAACCGGACAGTACTGCTGTAGCAATTACTGCTGGAACTGCTCAAATACCACAAGGTGGGGTTGTCTACAAAGTAGGTGACTCAATGGTATTTACTAGTACTGTTGGTAACTTAGTTGCAGGTACTATTTTTAAAGTTGCTACTGTCACATCTACAACATCATTTACAATAACCGGAATTACTCCAAGTGTGTCTGGTACGGTTATACACAGACGAGTTCGCCCTACTACGGATATATACAATGCTCCTAATCAATATACAAATGTCGGTAATAAAGGCGCATTGGTCAAATATTCACTATCAACCATAGGTCAATATAATCCTACAGAGCGCAACTCTAGTGCAATTACAACTGTTCCGGGTAGCACATCACAAAGTATTGAACTCTATCTTGGTGCTACAGGGTTAACAGCGACAACCGCTGGGCTGTCAGCTACGTACAACCGCACTCGCAGTAATCGCGTACCAATAACTCTTGTCAATCTAACGTATATGACTGACGGTTGGGTGTCTGGCGGATTTAAAGAAGTTGACGCCTCTACAATGCCGGGTGTGTACCGTTTAGATCTTCCTGATGCTGCAGTCGCTCTTGGCGCTGATGATGTTACAGTTGTTGTAAAGGGTGCTGCAGGTACTAACGGCGCGGTAATGACTATCAAACTGCTATCTGTTGCCAGCGACATTCTAAGCGCAGACCTTGGAAGCGGTACAAATGCTGGTACGTTGAACGAGCGTACTGTACGTTCTGCATTGCGATCACTGCGTAATAAAGTAGCCGTAGGAAGCGGCACAATGACCGTATACAAGGAGAACGATGCAGACACGGCATGGACTGGATCGTTGTCTAACACTTCTGACGTGACGGTAGATCCGGTATAAGGGTCACCAAGGTTACAGAACTACCAAACGGCAACGTCAATGTCGAATTTGATGACGGTACAGGTGCGTCGTGGGTCACAAGAGCCGACTTTGAAAATGAAGTCAATCGACGGCTAGAAGCGTCTGCCAATAGTCTAATTTGGCTTGCTATGAATCAATACATTCAGACAAGTCAGTATCCAGTCACCGCAACGCTAAATTCCGATGAGCCAAACGGCAATGTCGTAAAGGTTACCTAACATGAAAGGTTTACAGTTTAACCTAGTAGGTAATGACGTTTGGGGCTATGTGTTTCACGGATTTAACACTCTGAGTTTTACTGCCATCAATCAGCAGTACAACATAATCTTACGTGCGGCAGAAGACGCTACCATTACACACGTTGGTTTTAATTTTAATACCCGGACAGGCGCACCCGGAGATTTTATTTTCCGATTGGCTAGTGTCGATGCTAGTGGAAATCCTTCTACAACACTTGGCACAGCAACTATTGCATCATCGTCCGTAACCTATGGTGGAGCATCTGGTTCGCTTTATTGGGGCGCATTAGGTACATCAGTCAATGTAACTCGTGGTCAAATTCTTGCTTGTACAGTAATTGCAAGTACTGGTACATGGGATGCTTCCAATAACGTCACACTTAACTATCAATTAAATACCAGTACAGAGGCTAACGGAAATAGAAGTACGTTCCCATATGCGTCTCGTGGTTCTGCTAGGCAAAATGGTGTAATTGGAGGTATGCGTAGTTCAACTACAGCCTATGGATATCCTATACAAAGTATTGGTATTGACACGTATAGTTTTACATCAACACGTTACGGCACTAGATTTACTGTTCCTTCCGGCATGGGTGCGTCAGTACGACTCGCTGGAATAAGATTTAGGGCTAACAACAACTCTGCCTCTGATTACGATATTAAGTTTGGTTCAATATCTGGTTCAACAGTTACGGAACTAATGACATTAAATGTCGATACCGATATGCAAAATAGTTCAGCAGAAGGTTATGTGCATGACCATGTATTTCCGACTGCCCAAACGCTTACTGCTGGGTCAGAGTATGTTATTGGAATAATGGCTGGTAACAATAATGTCCAATATGGAAATATAAAACTTACAGCAGCAATCGATAGGACTGCATTTACTCACTCAATGTATGGAACTGTTAAATCTGGGAGTTGGAGTAGTGCCGGAACGTGGACTGATGATGACACACGGCTTTACATGATAGTTCCGTTTTTTGATTTGATTACTGCATCAAGTAGCGGTGGCGGTATGTTAGTCCATCCGGGAATGTCAGGAGGCATACGTGGCTAAGCAACTTGTACAACTTAATAACACTAGTCGTACAGAATATGTGTTTATACAGAACTCATCAAGTACGACAGGTGCTGGTCTTACTGGACTTGTCTTTAACTCGGCTGGTCTTACTGCAGACTTTGTTGTTGAGCGCGGACTAAGAACAAGCATAACGCTTGTTACATTAGCTTCTGCAGATGCAGCTTGGTCTTCTGGTGGCTTTATCGCAGTTGACGGTACTAATATGCCGGGACTGTATAGGATTGACATCCCTAATGCTGTGTTTGCCACAGCTGACAAATCTGTTGTAATGCTCAAGGGTGCAACTAACATGGCGCCCGTTGTACTTGAGTATCAGATTGTAGGGTTTAACCCTGATGATGGTGTACGTCTAGGTCTTACATCTATACCTAACGTAGCGCAGGGAACTACAGGTGCTATCTCGACAGGTAATGCTACTGGGCAGGTTACAGTTGCATCCAACACCGACAAGACTGGTTACTCACTGTCTGGTACACAGACGTTTAATGTCACAGGCAATATAACTGGTAACGTTACTGGTTCGGTGGGGTCAGTTGCTGCTGGTGGTATCACCGCAGCCTCTGTTGCCACTGGTGCTATTGATGCTGATGCGCTTGCTACTGACGCAGTCAGTGAAATTGCAGATGGAATATTAAATCGTAGTCTAGCAACAGCTGGCGCAGCAAATAACATTGCAATTACATCTGTTTCCTCACCCGGTACATTTAACGCATCAAATACATTAGTCGTTGATGATCGAGTTGCTTTCGTAGGGACTGCTCCAACCAGCTTTGCGCTTGGCGTAATATATTGGGTTAGATCTACAGTGACTAGCACAACCTTTGAACTATCCCTTACTCAGGGTGGGCTTGGCGTTGCCACGTCATCTACTGGTGCATTTACCGCCACCAAGGTAACGGGTCGCGACATGCTCTCAGCACTTCGTTATTTGCGAAACAAGGTAGACATTAGCGGTAGTACAATGACTGTATATCAAGAAGACGACACATCTGCTGCGTGGAATTCAGCGTTAACTACTACCGCTGGACTTAATCCAGTTACATCGTCAGATCCAAGTTAGGAGAATTTAAATGCCTGTTTATAACGTTTCGTTTTCAGAATATGGTGCGCGACTTGTATTGAACTGCTTTCGTGGTGGCAATGGCACTGTTACTAGTGGCACGTCTATTACCGCGCCTGTTGGTTTATATGTAGCTTTGCTAACGGGCACTGCAACAGATACTGATACTGGTGGTGGATTTACAGAATTTACCGGCTACAGTGGAACAAACCGGCCTATTATTAATTTCAACGCAGCAGCCGTAGCTGGTACTGGCACGTTGGCTACAGCACAGCGCATTGCTACTAGTAATTCTCAATCGTTTAGTATTACTTCTAGTGCAACTATTAGTGGTATTGCTATTACGACCGTGCAAGCAAATGGCACCCCGCTTGACTACGATTCAACTGGTGGTAACGTTATCTGGTATGGGGAATTAACAACTGGTACGCCTCCATCGCAAACCGCTACAACAGTAGCAGTTGTCAACACTGATACGCTTACCTTCAGTATTGGTAACATCACAATCGATCTGTACTAATAGGCAATGTCTGGTGTACCGCCAACAGCTGGCTTACGGAGCGGCCCAAGATTTGGTGTCTTGGGTCTTGCCTTTGGGTCTGGTGTACCTGCAGCCAAAATAGGTACAGCTAACGGTGGTGGTAGAGGTGCAATCAATGCACTACCTCCAGCACGAACGGCACTAGGTCAAGCAAGACTTTCATCACGAGCTGATCTAAGAGACCAGCTTGTAAACAGCAGTGTTGCAACGTCGCAACTTGCAGCAAGTGCCAGTTCAGCAGCGCTTGTAGTTCGTGGCAAAGTTTCTATAGTTCAACTCAGTGGTAAGGCTTCATCTGCAGCCGTAGCAACGGTAAGCAAAACAACCAGTAGTCAAATGGCTGGCAGCGCTAGGAGCGCAGCATTAGCAACTAGAACAGTTACTGTAAGTGCACGGTTTGCATCAAAGGCAAGCAGTGCGGTAACTGCAAATGTTGCAAGGCTTGCATCTTCGCAAATGCAGTCAAGCGCACGAATGGCTGCACAAGGCGCCACGGCTGGCAACAAGACTGCTACGTCCAGTTTGTCAGGCAAGGCATCATCTGCAGCGCTTGCTTCAAGGAGTGCGTTCCCAGTTGCTAACGTTAGCAGTAAAGCATCACTAGCTGACAATGCAACGCTGTTTTCTATCAAGTTTGCAACAGCACAGGTGTCGTCCAGAGCTAGTAGCGCAGTCAATGCCACAGTTACTGGCGGTGCAGTCAAGACTGCTTCATCACAGCAATCTGGTAGCGCCAGGATTGCAAGTAACGCAGTTGTATTCTTTACAAGGATACAGACGTGTAATCTATCTGGAAGAGCTAGTAGTCGCGCAAGTGCTACGGTTACGCCATCTCTTCAGGCACAAGCGCAATTTGGTGGCAGAGCCAGTATGGCCTCTAGCCGATCCATTGCGTTTATCATAAAAGCGCAGTTCCAATCAAGCGCAAGACTATCTGATACTAGCACTGGCCCAGTACCAGATTGTGAATGTCCACCGTGGCAGATTGATCCCGCGCCACCATGTGGATGGATAATAAATCCAGTTGAGTGTCCAAGTAATGAAGCAAGTTTGCCGTTTACTTTGCCTGTATTTAGATTGTATGAGCTTGGCGCAGTAGTATCCGGTGGTGGATATAGTCGAGTTGACGACATAACTTGTACAATATCAGGCGGACGAGAAGCAGATTTACCGTTTACTTTGCCAATATTTAGATTGCATGCCATTAGTTATTTAATCTCTGGTGGTGGATATCATCGTATAGATGACATCCTTTGTTCAACAACTAGAGACGGAACACTGGTTAATGCGTTTGGTAGGAGAGGGTGTGAATAATGCCAGATAATAGTAGGCAATTAGGTTCAGGCACACAGACGTACATCCTGGGTGATAGGCGATTTGTCGGCATTGACACCAACCTTCCTCCAAATGTTCTTGATGTTGGGTTGATGCAAGACGTCACTAATATGTGGGTTGACGGAACTTCCTTAGCTCCGCGCCCAGGATGGCAAGCAGAAAATGTATCTACCCTTGCAGATCCTATCTATTCACTGATTGGCTACAGGACTAAAGACAACCAAGACAATAAAGTTGTATTCATTAGCGGTAATGCAATTTACGCACACGTGGTTTCTGATCCTAAGACAACTGTAAATACACATTTAGGATACGGTGTCTGGCCAGATGCTAGTCAGGTTAGACTTGTGCAGCATGGTAAGTATATCTATGGCGTACCTGGGCGCGGTACAGACACGGGCGCAAATCCTGCAATCAGTGGTGGATGTGTCTTTAGAACTGATGGCGTTAACCCAGTAGAGTACATCCCGCAGCTACAATCAGTAACCACTGATGGTGAGTCGTACATGCAAAGTAAGGCCAATCTTACAGGCGTTACGGTCAAGTCAATTACAGCTCGTACAGATATTGATGAAGCGTATCTAACAACAGCTGAAGCAGCATTTGGAAAGACAGCTCTATCAGGTTGGCCATCTACTTGGTCTGACAACCTTCTTAAAAACTCGACTAGGTCGCCAGCTCTTTCACCTATTATTCCTAGTGGTGATTTTGATGGTTACAACGACGGTGCTGATAGCGCTACTGCTGACTTTGCGGCAGACTGGACAAGTGACGCAGGTGGCGCGTCTGTGAAGGTCATTGGCCCGACTGGGCAAGCGTGGGCCCAAAAGAGCAGTGTAAAAGTTTCCATAGCTCCAAACAGTAGTACTTATGCTAGTGCTGTCGGTGGAACTAAAAAGGCCATTGTCCTAGACAACAGTGGTGAGTACATAGAGCAAGTTGTTTACAACCTTCCATTTGAGCAATGGGGTCCAGCTACCTCTACAACTACAATTGGTTTATATAACCTTCAGTGGTATTCATTTGCAAACATTGTCAAAACAGAAGGCAGTGTAAAGTATTCAATAACCGTTACGGGACAAACCAGCGCGGGAGTAGACCTAAACGGATGCCTGTTTAGTCGCGAGTATGCACAAGCTTATTCTTTGAATGAGTCTGATTGGTTGCTCAATAATGTCGTTGTTGATTTTAGAGAGTTTGCTAGTCAACTTGGAAGGATTAAAATACGCTTCCAAAGTACTGCTGTTATTAAGCAACAAGACATCATAATTGACAATATACGTTTTCACGCCAGTGTTTCTGCATTGACCACATCGACTGATAACTCATTGAATAATGCAGGTTTGGTATCAATTAAGTTTAAACAAGAGAACCCAAATCTTATTCTACGTAATTCTAGTTACGTAAAAAACCGTTCTATTAGAGTTTTGTTTGCATCTCCGTATCAAGACTTTACAACAGTCGATACGTTGTCGTTTAAATGGGACTTTGAAACTGGTGCTGTTTCAGATACTGGGCAGTACTCAAATATTGTTATAGGTCTACAGAAATCTGGATCAACTACAGTAGCCTGGTCTTCTATTGGTGTATGGGATAAAGATAACCGGTACATATCCTTCAATCTTTTTAGATTATCTAAGGACGAAAAAACCAGTATTCAATACGTATACGTAAAATTTTTAGACGATGTATTTAAATCTGATGGCACCTCGTTTGCAACGTTAGAGCCAGCATTTGGTATAGGTGATCTGGTTCGCACAGGCAATAGCCTTACTCCAGGTAACGCGTACGAGTATGCATTTACTAGGTGGTATCCATCTAGCCTAACGGCTAAACTAGCACCTAATGAATTGCTTGCCGACGGTAAAACATCTGATGGATATGAAACAAACATATCTGATGTTTCTAATAGCGTATTTACAACATCAGCATTAACGTCAGTAAGTTTAACTGTCAACCCATCAGTTGTCACAACTGGTGGAAACTATACAACTGACATGTCTAAGGACAGAACTAAAATTGTTGCAGTAACTGATGTCACAGATGCGGATCAACATCTGATTACTCATGTACCAGCTGAGTATCAAATCAGGTTAATATCTTCAAACGCATCTAGGACCGTAACTTACGTTGCAGTTGATGGGACAGTAGTCACTCCATCGTGGACAGCATTGTCTGGTACAAGCTATTACTATTACAACATACCTGCAACAGCAAGCGGAAAGATTAGATACGTCACATCAGTGACTGGTCCTATGTGGATAGACCACTATGTGTCATATGGGAAAGTCAACTATTACGCAACAGTAGTTGCCAGTAATACATCGATCACTGTAAGCACTCCATTCTTAGTCAATGACACAATAGTGTTCACTACTACTATCGGTAACATTACTGGAAATGTTACATATTATGTAAAAACAACTACTGGCTCAGCTATTACAATATCTGCTACTCTTGGCGGAGTGGCTATTAGTCCTACTGTATCTACAGCAGCTGGCGCCTACGCAACTATTCAACGATTGACTCCAGCTCAGTACAGCCACGTTTTGGTTTATCGTCGATGTAATGGAGTATTTGGTGATGGCCGTTTTAGGTTAGTTGCAGTTGTTCCTTACGATCCATCTACTACAGGACTGCAAACTATTACTGGTAAAAACTGGATTGCAACATACAACAATTCAGCTGCGACAGACGCTGGTGTTATTACGCTTGCCGACACAGTGCCAGACAGTGACTTGCTATACATACCAGAGCTGTATCAACAGGGTCATATTCAAGAGATTGGACGAGACAACCTGCCACTAGGTGCTAGTTCAATTGCTTTATTCCAATCACGTTTGTTCATCAGTAAAGGTAACGTTATAACCGGCACTTGGGAGCTTGAACAAAACCAAGAATACGGAATCTATATAACTCTACTACCTGTTTTGACTGAGCCAGGCGTACAGAAAAAAGGTGTTTCATTCACTGTAGGTGGGCATCAGGATAAAGAAATTATACGAGCTATGATTAGCTCCTATGCCGAAAATATACAGCAAAGCAACTCTACATCTGCGTCTTTGTATGTTCTTAAAGATAACAGTTTCAGCACTATCACTGGTTTTGATCCAACTACATTTACAGTGCAGCTATGGATTGGCACTCCTGGTGCTGGTATAGCTGCTCCTCAATCACTGATAAACGTTGATGGTCAGATAGTCTGGCTTGCTGTAAACGGAGTTGTTCAATACAACCAAGGGCAACTTGTTCCACGATCAAACCAGTTACGCAAACTGCTGTCTCTTGATCCGACTATGCAAGGACCAGCTGGTATATCTAAGACGTTTTACCAGCAATCGTTTGCGGTGTATGCCAACCAACGAATGATGTTGTTCTCTACATCTAGTGGTGCTGGAGCAGCCAATCAAACAGTCTATGTATTCGACTCACGAACTAAAGGGTGGGTGAAGTGGACTACTATCAACAGTGAGTCGTTTACATCGGCTTGTGTCTTGTCATTTAGTGACAGTATTCAATACGTAATAGCAGGTGGGACAACTGGTCAGTTATACAGGTTGACTGGTTCTTCTGATCTTCAAACTGGCGGAACTACGCTTCCTATTAGTTGGTCTATACTTACGAGGCAACATGGTCAAACATATTCAGAAGGCGTCGCATATCACGC
>Ga0255107_1000542_pt1 | contig 10434 bp, 9 predicted proteins | sample Law_Cont_RepC_8h_FD_188457 | JGI IMG/M metagenome (GOLD analysis project Ga0255107, IMG submission 188457) | Freshwater microbial communities from St. Lawrence River, New York, United States - Law_Cont_RepC_8h | ecosystem: Environmental > Aquatic > Freshwater > River | place: USA: New York... | reverse complement strand
AAGGTGATCGCTGGATTGTTCATGGCCAGAAGTGGTTTATCACTGGTGCCGGTGTGGCAAGTCATTTCATTCTGATTGCGAAGACTGGTGATGGCTTGAGAGATGGGCTTACCGCATTTGCATTTCATCGCGATGATCCGGGCTGGGAGATTATTCGAAGAATTCCGATCATGGGACCAGAAGAGCATGGCGGCCACTGCGAACTGAGATTCGATGGCCTTGAAATCCCCGATGAGCACCGGCTAATGGAAGTTGGCGAGGGCCTAAAACTGACTCAGATTCGGCTTGGTTTGGCGCGTCTAACCCACTGCATGCGCTGGCTGGGTCTTGCCCAGCGTTGTATGGAAATCGCGGGCAGTTATGTTAGCGAGCGCGAGGGATTCGGCATCAAGCTTGCGGATCGCGAGAGTGTGCAAATGCAGCTTGGTCGAGTTGCGATGGATATTGATACCGGCAGGCTTCTGACCATGCGTGCAGCTTGGCGGCTTGAGCAAAGTAAAAAAGCTCGGCCAGAGATCTCGATGGCAAAAATTCAAGTGGCCGATACCCTGCATCTGGCTGCCGACACCGCAATTCAGTTGTGCGGTGCACGCGGCTACAGTAAAGACACTGTTTTGGAATGGATTTATCGCTATGCCCGGCAGGCCCGGCTTGTCGATGGTGCAAGCGAAGTCCATCAGATGGTGATTAGTCGGGCCTATCGCGAGCACGGCAGAGGGTTTTTTGCCTGGGGTCCGGGCAGTGACTGATTGGGCCCAAGACATTGCGCCACTGATTGAAGTGGCTGCAAAAAAACTTGGCAAAATATTTTCGATTCAGCAGGCCTGCAGGCTTTCCGGCGGTGCAATTAATCAGAATTTTCTGGTTCGGCTATCTGATAGCCATGGGGCATCGCTGCATTGGGCCCTGCGTCGTGGCCAGCGCCTTCCCATCCCGGGGAGTCTTAGCCGAGCAGGTGAATACGCTGTGGTCTCGCATGCCCATGCGATCGGGATGACAGTACCCAAGCCCATTGCACTCTTGGGTGAGCCCGAAGCAAACGCGAGTATTTTTCAGTGGTGTGAAGGCCAGACGGATGGCCGGGCTCTGCTAAGTGAGCTGGCTAAGAGCTCTGCTGAGGCAGTTTCCCAGCTCACGCAGTCTCTAGGGGCGGAGCTGGGGCGGCTGCACGGCCAAGCTTTCTCCACCCAGGCAGAGAAAACTCTTGCAGATGTTTTGGGTGGCAGGCCTGCCTGCGGATTTTCCGCAAGTATCGATTTGCTTAAGAAAAGTTTTGCCCGAGTAAAAGCACCAAAGCGCTATCTGACCGAGGCCTTTCATTACTGTATTCATGAGTCTGAAAGCATTTTAAAAACCCGAGGCGGTGTTTCAGAGCCTGCCTGTATGAGCCATAACGACTTCCGCTTAGGTAATCTGATGATCGAACTCAAAGCAGTCAGACTCTCCGCAGTGCTGGATTGGGAATTCACATCCTGGGGGGATCCGCTAGCGGATATAGGCTGGCTCACAGCCCCCTGCTGGCGGTTTGGTGGTCAGGCTGCGGTGGCGGGCTTTGGTGCAGTCGATGACCTACTAGCAGGCTATGCCTCAGTCACAGCAGATGCATACTTAGAGCAGCGATTACGTGCGCGGGTCTCTAGCGAGCTTGATTTCTGGCAGCGTTATGCCCATCTGCGTTGGGCCATTATCGCGTCACAGCAGGGAGAGCGTGCGATCAGTGGAGACAGCGAGGCCTTAGAACTTCTGCTGACTGAGGCAATGGTGGCAAGCATCCTTGAGCCAACACTTGCGCATTACTGGGGTGAGATTCCTAAGACAACGCTCCAAGAGCCTGGCCCAGTTGAGTCCGAATTGGATCGGCTGCTCGCCGAAGCTGGACTGCATCTGAAAGGCCACCTTGCCTCTGGCCTATCTGGGGCACAACGCTACAGCGCGTTGATGTCAGCAAACGCGATTCGACTTGCCCGGGGCGCTCTTCGGCGCCCAGAAAAAACTTCCGCGGGCATCAGCAGTGCAGAAACTCAAAATTCCGATCTCGCCAAGCAAGAATTGGCCGCCGATCTTGCAGTCTGGAATTTCCGCAGCTAATTCTTGGCGCGAAGTTTTTGAATCGTCGTTCGGCTGGTAATTTGGTCAGGATCTACAACCAACTCAATGATTGATGGTTTTTGGCTTGCGATCGCACGGTCTAATGCCGGCAGAAACTCTGCGGTCTCCTTGACCGTTTCCCCATGGCCGCCATAGGCCCGAGCCAGCGCGGCAAAATCCGGATTCACTAAATCGGTACCCCAGACCCGCATAGGATACTCACGCTCCTGATGCATGCGAATCGTGCCGTACATGCCGTTATTCACGACAAAGATCAATACATTTGCCTCGTACTGAACAGCGGTTGCAAACTCCTGGCCTGTCATCAGAAAACAGCCATCACCCGCAAAGCACACCACTTTACGATCAGGAAATTCAAGTTTGGCTGCAATCGCGGCTGGTACGCTATAGCCCATTGCGCCGCTGGTGGGGGCAAGCTGAGTTCTAAACCCGCCAAAGCGCCAGAAACGATGAACCCAGCCGGTGTAATTACCAGCGCCATTGGCAACAATAGTCTGATCGCCAAGCTTAGATTCAAGCTCGGTGATAACCGCTGCTAAATCCAGAGATGCTGATGCAGGACCAGGCTGGGTATCGGCCTCAAATTGCGATCGACCTTGTTGTACCCAAGTCTGCAGGCTTACATTGCCTGATACCGCAGGCAATGCGGGTAATGTTGCGAGCAGTTGCGCGAATTCCGGCATGCCACTATTGATCATTAAATCCGCCTGATAGACACGGCCGAGCTCCTCGGCGCCCGCATGGACATGAATCAATCGCTGATCAGGCCTTGGCGCACGAATCAGGCGATAGCCGCCGGTAGTCATCTCGCCAAGCCTTGGCCCAATTGCAATTAAGGGATCCGCCTGGCGGATCATCTCGGCAAGGCCGAAGGCAATACCAATTCCTGCATGGCCAACATAAAGTGGATGCTGGTTATTAACGAGGTCTTGGCATCGAAACGAAGTGCAAATCGGAATTCCGTTTTTCTCCGCCCAAGAGAGAATATCGCTGCAGGCTTTGTGTGTCCAGCCACCGCCGCCCAGCATCGCTAGAGGGCGCTTGCCATTAGAAATTAACTCTTGAAATTGATTGAGCTGCGCTGCCGATGGCGATGCAGCGACACGCTGATAACGAGAAAGGTTGGCGGGTACGGCCTGCGCAACCAGCATGTCTTCAGGAAGGGCAAGCACCACAGGGCCAGGCCGGCCTGAAGTTGCAAGATGAAATGCGTGACTCATCATTTCTTCGACCCGGTCGGCTCGGTCAATCTGCGCGACCCATTTCGCACTTTGGCCAAACATCCGGCGGTAATCGACTTCCTGAAACGCCTCGCGCTCCACAAAATCCGACCCCACCTGGCCGATTAAGAGAATCATGGGGGTGGAGTCTTGGTAGGCGGTATGCAGGCCGATAGCGGCGTTCGAGGCGCCTGGCCCGCGGGTGACCATGCAGATGCCCGGCTCACCGGTAAGCTTGCCGAGGGCCTCGGCCATATTGGCCGCCCCGCCCTCTTGACGGCAGACTATGAGCCGAATCTGTTCACGGGCCTCATAGAGTGCATCGAGCACCGGCAGATAGCTCTCTCCGGGCACGCAATAGACCGTCCGCACCCCATGGGTCTGTAGGGCATCGACGACCAACTGGCCGCCGGTTTTGTGGTCATTTTTTGGAGGCATTTTTCGATTTGATCTGAGTTTTGGGAAGTTTGTCAGATTTCAAGGGTACCCAAAACCAATGGAAGTATTACAGATGTTATAACTTTGGGAAGCACCCAATAACCACCCTAAAAATTACCCCGATTGGTAACTCACTTGGCCTTATCCTGCCCAAGGACGTGCTTGCCAAACTACGCGTGGAAAAAGGCGATGAGGTCTACCTCTCGGAGACGCCTGAAGGTGTGCAGATCACCGCCCACAATCCGGAATTTGCAGAGCAGATGAAGGCGACGCGGGTCATCATGAAAAAATGTCGTAACGCGCTTCGCGAACTCGCAAAGCAATGGAACGCTGGATTTGGATCGACCCCGAGGTTTTACTCGCAGTCCACGAGGAGCAACTCGCTGAGCACGGCGGAGCCGCCGGCATCCGAGATCAAAAACTTTTTGAGTCCGCTCTGGCAAGGCCACAGCACGTCGATGCTTACGGCCTGCGGGAGGGCGGCGAGCCAACTGCGGCTGATCTGGCGGCCTTCTATCTTCATGGACTTGCCTGTAACTATCCATTTGTTGACGGGAATAAACGCATCACACTCGTTGCAGCAGAACTTTTTTTAGAGCTCAACGGATTTTCTCTAGCTGTATCAGGCGAGCAATGCGTACTCCTGACTTTAGCGGTCGCTGTCGGAAACAACTCTGAAAAGAAAACTGCGGACTAGATTAGTAAACGAGTGATCAAATCTTCATAAAGTCTTAACCAATCACATTCAGCTCTCGCAGCGGCGCGCCGCGAGCAATTCGATCATGGCCCAGTGGCCGAACATCAATAGTCTTGGGCTCGCCCTGAAGTACCCATTCCGCTAAGGCCAAGCCCGCACCCGGAGCGTGCTGCATACCGTGGCCCGAAAAACCTGCAATACAGTAAAAATTATCAAAACCATCAAAAGGGCCAATCACAGCGTTGTGATCAAAGTGGTTCATTTCGTAGTAGCCCGCCCAGGCCCGCTCAATACGCATCGCCTCAAGGGCTGGAATCCGGTGGGCCAGCACCGCCCAATGATATTCATCTAATTCCGAATAATCGGGATCCAGCGGTAAATCATCCTCGTCCGTGCGGGGATCCATGCCAGCAATCAAAAACCGGCCCTCGGGCCGAAGCCAAAATCCCGTGGTATCAATCAGCAGCGGACAGTCGGACAGTGTGGGGCACGACAACACAAACACGGTTCTACGAGCAGCGCCAATCGAGAGCTGAAGATTTAGGTCTTTCACTAAAACAGAGGACCACGCGCCTGCCGCATTCACCAGACTACCGCAATTTATTTTTCTGCCATCAGCAAGGCGAACCAATCGAACGCGGCGACCACTAAGACCCGATTCACCATCGCAATCTATTGCTTTCACCTCACCTTGGATTTTCATCACACCGAGCGCGAGGGCTTTTTTCAAAAAGGCTTGATGCAGTGCTGGCCCATCAAACCAGCCCTCACCGCTTAAGCCCAATGCGCCCAACGTAATTCCCTCAGTATTTAGCCACGGAAATCGGCTTGAGATCTCCGCGACTGACAGCAGCCCAATCTCTGCTCCGTGGCGCGACTGAATTTCCCAGGCACTGCGCAGGCTAGACTCCCGCTCTGAGCTTGCAAGATGGAGATAGCCGGGCTCAGTTAAGCCAAGATCAATGACCTCACCTGTGCAAGACAAATGTTCCGATACCGAGCGCAGAAAATTAATTCCGAACTGAGACAGCTGAATATTGACTGGGCAACTAAACTGCTGCCGAATCGAGCTTGCGGAGAGTGCGGAGGAGGCCCGGCTAAAGGAATAATCCCGCTCAATCACTGCAACATTAAGAGCGGGGTCTTTGCGCTTTATCCAGTAGGCGGTGGCCGCACCCATCACGCCCGCACCGATGATTGCTACATCGATGCGATCTGAATTCGCCGGTTGGGCAGCAGGAGTACTAGAGGGATTTCTTAAGTGCATGGGCGATCTCACCGATGATTCCGCGCCTAAATGCCAGCACACAGATCACAAAGATCACGCCCTGAATAATGGTGACCCAGGCACCGAATTGGGCAAGGTAATTCTGCATAGTAATAATCACCGCAGCACCCACCACGGGGCCAAAGATCGTGCCCAGCCCACCCAAGAGCGTCATGAGTACTACCTCGCCTGACATAGTCCAATGGACATCAGTAAGCGATGCCAGCTGAAACACCTGGGCTTTGGTAGCCCCCGCCAAGCCAGCAATCGTACCCGACAGGATATAAGCAGCAAGCTTGTAGCGATCGGTGTCATAGCCAAGAGACGTCGCTCGGGCCTCATTTTCGCGGATCGCTTTCAGAACATGGCCAAACGGCGAGTGGACAATCCTGAATATGAGCAGAAAACCGCCTAAAAATATTACTGCCACAACGATGTACATAGCCGTGATATTCGATAAATCGATCAAGCCGAAGAGCTTACCCCGTGGAACGGCCTGAATGCCATCCTCGCCACCAGTGAAGGGTGCCTGCAAGCAGAAAAAGAAAATCATCTGGGCCAAGGCCAGCGTAATCATCGCGAAATAAATGCCCTGCCTGCGGATTGCCAGCAGCCCGGAAACAAAAGCGATAACGCATGCAAACAGCGTGCCGCACAGGATTGCAAGCTCAGGGGTGAGCCCCCAGACCTTAGCGGCATGGGCTGAAACGTAGCCCGCAGAGCCCAGGAACATGGCGTGGCCAAACGAGAGTAGGCCGCCAAAACCAATCAACAAATTAAACGCGCAGGCGAAAAGTGCAAAGCACATCACCTTCATCATAAAAATGGGATAGACCACCATCGGTGCAATCGTGATGATTGCCACCATCACTAAGAAGGCGATTTTTTGGGCTAGAACGTCATCCCCGGCTGGGTTGGCCGCAGCCGATACGTGAGGAGTCGTGGGAGTAGATCCGTTCATTTCTGGGTACCAAAGAGTCCAGCGGGTTTAAACATCAAAACAATCGCCATGATGATGAAAATCACGGTGTTGGAAGCCTCGGGGTAAAAGACTTTCGTTAAGCCCTCGATAATGCCCAAGCCAAAGCCAGTAACAATGGCACCTATGATCGATCCCATGCCGCCAATCACTACAACCGCAAACACCACAATAATCAAGTCCGCACCCATTAATGGATTCACCTGATAAATCGGTGCGGCCATCACACCAGCAAAGGCAGCAAGTGCCACACCAAAACCATAGGTAAGCGTAATCATGCGCGGCACATTAATACCGAAGGCCTGCACCAGTTGCGGGTTCTCGGTCGCAGCGCGCAGATAGGCACCAAGCTTGGTGCGCTCAAACACATACCAAGTCCCCAGACAGACCACCAGGGAAACCACAATCACCCAGGCCCGATAATTGGGCAGGAACATAAAGCCCATGTTCTGAGCGCCTTGGAGCTCCTCTGGGATCCGATAAGGCAGGCCCGAGGAGCCGAATTCATTTCTAAAAAGGCCCTGAATAATCAAGGCAAGGCCAAAGGTGAGAAGCAGTCCATACAGATGATCGAGCTTGTAAAGCTTAGAGAGCATTGTCCGCTCAATGATCACGCCTGTAATCCCAATAATCACCGGCGCAATTGCAAGTGACCACCAATACCCAATGCCCAGTTTATTGAGCAGCAAATAAGCGCAGAAGGCACCCAGCATATACTGGGCACCGTGCGTAAAATTAATGATGTTGAGCAGGCCAAAAATCACGGCAAGACCAAGCGAGAGCAGCGCATAAAACGAGCCGTTAATGAGCCCGATCAGCAGCTGCCCAAACAAGGCCTGCGGGGGAACGCCAAAGATTTCCATCCTTTGCCGTGAGTTGGTCCATCAGCACTTCGTCTGCGGCCAAATTACTTGACCAGCGGACAGCCACCCTCGCTCATCGGGCGGAATGCCTGATCAGCAGGGATGGTGGCGCGGATCTTGTGATAATCCCACGGGGCCTTCGACTCAGAGGGCTTTTTCACTTCCACGAGATAAGCCGGGTGAATCTTTCGGCCATCCTGACGGATCGAGCCCTTTCCGAATAACGGATCCTCGGTCGGCATTGCCTTCATTTGATTAATCACTTTAGTGCCGTCATCCGTCTTGCTAGCCTCAACTGCTTTCAGATAGTGCAAAACGGCGGAGTAGACGCCAGCATGGACCATGGTAGGGTGAATACCCCGGTTGCCAGCGGCAAAGCGTTTGGTAAACGCACGGGTCTGGGGATTGGCATCCCAGTAGAAGGTCTCAGTCAGGATCAGGCCTTGGGCGGTCTGAAGACCAAGTGAATGCACATCGGTTAAGAACACGAGCAGACCCGCAAGGTTCTGCCCACCCTTCACGATGCCGAACTCAGCGGCCTGCTTAATTGAGTTGGTAGTGTCACCGCCCGCATTGGCTAAACCAATAATCTTCGCTTTAGAAGCCTGGGCCTGCAGCAGGAATGAAGAAAAATCCTGAGTGTTTAAGGGATGGCGTACTTTGTTGACCACCTTGCCGCCATTTTTAAGCACCACGGCCTCGGTATCGCGCTCAAGGGCGTGGCCGAATGCATAATCGGCGGTTAGGAAGAACCAGGAATCTCCGCCGGTCTTCACAATCGCCTGGCCGGTGCCGTTCGCCAACATCCAGGTGTCATAAGTCCAGTGAATCGTGTTGGGTGAGCAGGACTTTCCAGTGAGGTCGGCTGTAGCAGCGCCCGAGACCAAGAAAGCTTTACCTTTTTCGCGAGTGACCTGACTCACTGCAAGGGCCACGCCTGAATTAGGTGTATCAACAATTAAATCGACTTTATCGACGTCATACCACTGCCGCGCAAGGTTGGAGCCGACGTCAGGCTTATTTAAGTGATCCGCCGAGATGATCTCGACTTTCATACCTTTTTTTGCTGCGCCAAAATCTTCAACTGCCATTCTCGCAGCAAGCTCTGAGCCCTTACCTGAGAGGTCGGTATAAAGGCTAGACATATCGGTCAGTACACCGATTTTGATCACGTTATCCGAGATCTGGGCCTGAGCTGAGGTGGCACCAATTGCAGCAATACTTGCGGCCAATAAGGTGGCGCGCAATTTCTGTTTAAGTTTCATGGTTTGTTCTCCTTTTTTCATACATTTTTAAGAAACCGCTCAGACCCCAAGATACTCCCTCAGGAGATCCGATTTTGCATTGAGCTGGGAAGCGGAAAACTCTTCGACAACCGCGCCGTGCTCAATCACGTAAAACCGATCTGCCAGTGGTGCGGCAAACCGGAAATTCTGCTCCACCATCACAATCGTAAAATCCTTTTCCCGCAGCATTCGAATGGCGCGCGTTAACGCCTGGACGATCACAGGCGCCAAGCCCTCCGAGATCTCATCGAGCAGCAATAAGCCTGCGCCCGTGCGTAGAATCCGGGCCACCGAGAGCATCTGCTGCTCCCCGCCCGATAGCCGGGTGCCGGGGCTTGCCCGGCGTTCTTTTAGGTTCGGAAAAAGCGTGTAAATCTCTTCCACGCGCATGCCGCCATCAGCGACTTTCGGTGGCAGCAAGAGATTCTCCTCGCAGGTCAGGCTCGCAAAGATCCCCCGCTCCTCTGGGCAAAAGCCAATGCCCATCTGTGCAATCTTGTGTGTCGGAAGATTCACAGACTCTTGGCCCTTGATTTGAATCGATCCGGTGCGTCTGCCCACCAAACCCAAAATCGCTTTTAGAGTGGTGGTGCGGCCTGCACCATTTCGGCCCAACAGTGTAACGACCTCGCCTTGCTGCACATGAAGATTGACACCATGCAAGATGTGCGATTCGCCATAAAAGGCATGCACATTTTCTAGGCGCAGCAATTCGCTCATCTTAGTGGGCGCCCTGTAGTTCGACTTCGCTACTGCCCATATAAGCCTCTAAGACCTGCGGATCTTTAGAGACTACCTCGTACGGGCCTTCAGCAATGATCTGGCCGTGCTGTAAAACCGAAATAGTGTCCGCAATGCGAGCCACCACATTCATATTGTGCTCCACCATCAATACCGTGCGATTCGCAGAAACTTTTTTAATCAACTGCGTCACCCGATCAACATCCTCATGGCCCATGCCCTGGGTCGGTTCATCCAGCAGCATCAGCTGCGGATTCATTGCCAAGGTCGTAGCGATCTCTAGGGCCCGCTTGCGGCCGTAAGGAAGCTCAACCGTGGTGTGATTTGCGAATTCAGTAAGTCCAACAGTCTCTAAAAGCTCCATTGCCCTGGGAGTGAGGCCCTCCAGCGAGGCCTCGGAACGCCAGAAATGAAACGAGGTGCCCAGCTCCCGCTGCAAGCCAATACGGACATTTTCTAAGACCGACAGGTGGGGAAATGTCGCTGAAATCTGAAACGACCGAATCACGCCCTTGCGGGCAATCTGGGCCGACTTCTGGCGGGTGATGTCTTCGCCGTTATACAAAATCTGCCCCGATGTCGGGATCAGAAATTTAGTCAGTAAATTAAATACCGTGGTCTTGCCGGCTCCATTGGGACCAATTAGGGCATGGATGTGGCCGCGCTTCACCTGCAGGTTTACGTTAGACACCGCCACAAAGCCCTTGAAACCCTTAACCAGGTCTTTGGTCTCTAAAATGATGTCTTTATTCATCGGATATTGGGTTGAGTGCTTACACTAGGTGCGTTGCCAGAGTCAACCGAGTATAAAGTCGAAGTGATCCCTCCTTATTA
>Ga0255107_1000534_pt1 | contig 10504 bp, 6 predicted proteins | sample Law_Cont_RepC_8h_FD_188457 | JGI IMG/M metagenome (GOLD analysis project Ga0255107, IMG submission 188457) | Freshwater microbial communities from St. Lawrence River, New York, United States - Law_Cont_RepC_8h | ecosystem: Environmental > Aquatic > Freshwater > River | place: USA: New York... | reverse complement strand
ACGCGTCTTGCCGGTCTTCTTATCCTTGAGCTCGGTGCCGCCGGCGAGCGTGGCGCCGTTCCAGAAATAGAAGTCGCCCTGGTTCTTGTGCATACCCTGGCATTCGATGCTCTTGGGCCAGACGGCGTCGGGCGGGGTCATGTGCACGACCACGCCGGTATTGCCGGGCTTGGTGAAGCGCCACTCGACCGTGAAGCGGTACTGCTTGTAGGCTTTCTCGGTGCGCAGGAAGCCATTGGGCTTGCCGGTACAGGCGAGCAGACCGTCCTTCACCGACCACGTGTCCTTGGCCGCGGCCTCGGGGAAAGCGATCCAGCCGGCGGTGTCCTTACCGTTGAAGAGCTCGACCTTCGTGGTCGGGGTGGTCGCCTCGGCGGCGAAGGCGAGGGTGGCGGAGGCCAGGAGAGTCAGCCAGAAGGCGGGACGGAGGGCGAGGTGCATGGGGGTAGGTAGACCCTAGGTTGCCCGAAGGGTTTTTGAAGCGAAAAAGGCGGCCTTAAACGACCGACTTAGGCCATGATCCCCTTGACCACTTTGCCGCCGATCCCGGTCAGGCGGACGTCCAGGCCTTGGTATTTCACGGTGAGGCGGTGGTGGTCGATGCCCATGAGGGCGAGCATGGTCGCGTGCAGGTCGTGGACATCGACGACGTTCTCGACCGCATGGTAGCCCAGTTCGTCGGTGGCGCCGTAGACGGTGCCGGCCTTCACGCCGCCGCCCGCGAGGAAGACACTGTACCCGGCGATGTGGTGGTCGCGGCCGCTGCCCTGGCCCATCGGGGTCCGGCCGAACTCGCCGCCCCACAGGATCAAGGTGTCCTCGAGCAGGCCGCGTTCCTTGAGGTCGTTGATCAACGCGGCGGTCGCCTTGTCGACGTCCTGCGCGCCCATCTTCATGCCGTTGTCGAGGCCGCCGTGGAGGTCCCAGGCGCGGTGGTAGAGCTGGATCATGCGGACGCCGCGCTCGGCGAGGCGGCGGGCCATGAGGCAGTTGGAGGCGAAGGAGCCGTCGCCGATCTCCTTGATGCCGTAGGCTTCGATCGTCTTCGGCGACTCGCTCTTGAAGTCCAGCAACTCGGGGACGCTGGTCTGCATCTTGAAGGCCATCTCGTACTGGGCCACGCGCGTGGCGATCTCCGGGTCGACGAATTCCTCGGCCAGCCCGCCGTTCAGTCGGCGGACCTCGTCGATCACCTGGCGTTGGGTGCTTTGGCAGACGCCCTGCGGGTTGCCGATGTAATGGACGGCTTCGCCCTTGGACTGGAACTGGATGCCCTGGTAGCACCCCGCTGGACCATTGGCGCGACGAGATCGGCTGCTGGCCGGTGCGCCCGGCGGAGGTCAGGACGATGTAGCCGGGCAGGTTCTCCGTCTCCGAGCCGAGCCCGTAGAGGAGCCAGGAACCCATGCAGGGGCGCCCCTTGATGATCGAGCCGGTGTTGAAGAACGCGTGCGCGGTGTCGTGGTTGATCTGCTCGGTCTTGAGCGAGCGCACCACGCAGAGGTCGTCGGCGACGCTCCCGATGTGCGGGAAGATGTCGGTGATCTCGGTGCCGCTCTTGCCCCAGCGCTTGAACTCGAAGGAGCCGCCGCGGGCCTTGAGCACGGTGTTCTGGAGCTGCGCGATCTGCTGGCCCTTCGTGAACGACTCGGGGAAGGGCTGGCCATCCAGCTTCTTGAGGACCGGCTTGTTGTCGAAGAGCTCGAGGTGGGGCGGCCCGCCCGCCATGCAGAGGAAAATCACCCGCTTGGCCTTCACCGGCAGGTGCGGCGTGCGCAGGGCGCCCTTGCTCCAAGGTTTCGCGTCCGGGGCGGCGGCGAAGCCCTTGGCCGCGAGCATCGCGAAGGCGGCGCCGCCGAGGCCGTAGGCGCTCTTGGTCAGGAAGCTCCGTCGGTTGATCGACAGCGCATGGGCGATGGGGTCGTAGGGGCGCATGGCGTCAGTAGCGGGTGATGGTCTCCTGGGCGTTGAGCAGGACGCGGCAGGCCTGCGTCCAGGCGGCCTGTTGCGCGGCGTCGCCGGGCGCGGCGGGCGCGAGGCCCACCTTGAGGAGCTTGGCGGCCTCGGCCGGGTTGGCGACGTAGTAGGCGGTCTGGTCCGCGATGAGCTTCTCCAGCGGCGCCCGCTCGGCGGGCTTGATCCCGCGGCCGGTGGCGAGGCGGAAGGCCAGGTCGAGGCGGTCCTCGCCGGCGGGTCGGGCCAGCAGGCGGGCGGCGAAGACGCGGGCGGCCTCCACGAAGGTCGGGTCGTTGAGCAACGTCAGGGCCTGCTGCGGGGTGTTGCTCGCGCTGCGCAGGGCCACGCACTCGTCGCGGGCGGGGGCGTCGAAGTTCACGAGCATCGGGTGCAGGAACATGCGTTGCCAGTGCATGTACAGGCCGCGGCGCCACTGCTCGGCGTCGACGCTGGCCGTGTAGCGTCGGTTGGGGAACTGCAGGGGCTCGTAGAAACCATCGGGCTGGTAGGGCTTCACGCTCGGCCCGCCGATGTCCTCGGCGTTGAGCAGGCCGGCGATGGCGAGCGCGTTGTCCCGCACGAACTCGGCCTCGAGGCGTCGGGGGTTCTGCGAGGCGAGCAGGCGGTTGTTCGGGTCGATTTCCTTGGCGTCGGGACGGAGGCTGCTGGACTGGCGGTAGGTGCGGCTGGTGACCATGAGCCGGACCAGGCGCTTGAGGTCCCAGCCGTGGTCGCGGAATTCCAGGGCCAGCCAGTCGAGCAGCTCGGGGTGGCTGGGCGGTTCGCCCTGCGAGCCGAGGTCATCGAGCGCGGCGGAAAGGCCGTTGCCGTGGAAAATCTGCCAGAGCCGGTTCATCACCGTCCGGGCCGTGATGGGATTCTCCTTGGAGGTGATCCACTCCGCGAGGTCGAGGCGCGTCAGCCGCTTCTGCTCGGTGCTCGCGCGGTAGCTGGGCAGGAAGCCCGGGGTCGCGGGCAGGACGACCGGCCCGGAGGTGTCGAGGAAGTTGCCGCGGGGCAGGACTCGTACGGTCAGGGGAGCTTTGGCCTCGGTGACCAAGGACCAGGCGACTCCGCGGCGGTATTCATGGAGTTTGGCCGCCATCGCCTTCAGCTGGTCGAAGTCCGGGCGCGCGGGCTGGACGGCGCACAGGTAGGCTGCCGCCAGCCGGCCGCGCTGGCTCGCATCGGTCGTGCCCTTGCGGATGGACTCCCGGAGGGCATCATCGGCGAACGTGAGCGGGTCGAAGCCTCCCAGCGGACTCAGGGCGAGGCGGAAAGGAACGGCGGCGCCGGGTTCGATGGTGGCGATCAGGGTGTCGCCGGCGGCGAGCTCCACGGGCGTGTCGAGCAACCAGGTCGCCTGGGCGGCGCCGTTCGCGGGCAGGGTCAGTGCCCACGCGTTGCCGAGGCCGAGGACTTCCGCGCCGTTGTTGTAGCGGACGTCCTTGGCGGTGGCGTCGGCGAAGGCGACGTTCAGTTTGCGCTCCTTGCCCTTGGCGGGGCGCACGGCAAAGGCCACGGTGAAGCTGGCGCGGCTTCCGGCGGGGAGGTCGGCGAGGCTGAGGCGGACGGCGGTGATGCGCTGGGCTCCCGGCTGCAGTTCGAGCACGAGGCTGTCGCCGCGGCCGAGCTTCTGCTTGGTCGCGATGGGTTGGCCGGCCGCGAAGGTCTCCCGCGCGGGCGCGGGCGGGGCCGGCTTGACCGTATTGGGCGTCGGCTTCTTGGGCGCGGCCTTGGCGTCGGGGGCCGCCTTACGCACCTCCAACGTGCCGGCGGGTTCGTTCCAGCCGCTCGGGTTGACCGCCAAGTAGGCCTTTGTCTGCTCGAGCCAGGCGGTGAGCTTGGCGGGGTCGGTCTTGGCCAGCGCGAAGGCGCCGATTTCCGAGCGGGCCCGCGCATCCCGCTTCACGAGGTAGGGGCTGGTCGTCTTGATCTCGGGCGGAAAGGGGGAGTCGTTGTTCACCCCCTTGAGCTCCGGCTCGGGCGTGTAGGCGTAGTCGGCGTAGACGCCCCACTGCTTCACGTCGGCGAAGAAAGCCTGCAGCGAATAGAAGTCGGCCGACTTGATCGGGTCGAACTTATGGTCGTGGCATTCCGCGCAGCCGAAGGTCGAACCGAGCCAGGCGGCCGAGACGGAGCGGACGCGTTCCGCACCGTACTTGGCGAGGTACTCCTTGGGCTGGGCGCCGCCTTCGCGCGTCATCATGTTCAGGCGATTGTAGCCCGAGGCCACCTTCTGCTCCTCGGTCGCGCCCGGCAGGAGGTCGCCCGCCAGCTGCTCGCGCGTGAAGGCGTCGAACGGCTTGTTGGCGTTGAAGGCGTTGATGACGTAGTCGCGGTAGGGGAAGATCCGCTGGTTCTGGTCGCCGTGGAAGCCGACCGTGTCGGCGAAGCGCGCGATATCGAGCCACCACACGGCCATGCGCTCGCCGTAGTGCGGCGAAGCCAGGAGGCGGTCCACCTGGCGCTCGTAGGCGTCCGGGGCGGCGTCCGCGACGAAGGCCGCGACTTCCGCCGGGGTCGGCGGCAGGCCCGTGAGGTCGAGGGAGAGGCGGCGCAGCAGGCGCTCCTTGGAGGCCTCGGCGGAAGGCTTGAGTCCCTTCTCGGCCAGCTTCGCGCCGATGAAGGCGTCGATCGGGTTGCGTCCGCCGGCGGGCATCGCCGGCACGGCCGGAGACTTCAGCGGCGCGTAGGCCCAGTGGCCTTCGTAGACGGCGCCTTGGGCGATCCACCGGCGAAAAAGTTCCTTCTGGGCCGGCGTCAGGGTCTTATGGGACTCCTTCGAGGGCATCAGGTCGTCCTCGTCCTTCGTGAAGAGCCGCTTGATGACTTCGGATTCGTCCGGCTTGCCCGGGACGATGGCGAGCGCACCGCTCTTGCCCGCCTTCAGGGCCTCCTCGCGGAGGTCGAGCCGCAGGCCGCCCTTGCGCGACTTGGCGTCGAAGCCGTGGCAGTGGAAGCAGGTGTCCGACATGATCGGACGGATGTCGCGGTTGAAGCCGACGGTTTCCTCGGCGGCGCCGGCGAGGCCGGGCAGGGCCAGCGTCAGGAGGGGGAGTAGGCTCTTGGACAAAGGCATACGGTTAATGGTGAGACAAGCTCGGGGAGGGGAGGTTTCAACCGCAAAGCCCGCGGTGCCTGGCCGCCTCAACGGGCCTGCCAATTGACGGCGTCGATGACGACGAAGCCGTTGGCACCGACATTGCCGATGGTCACGCTGGCCGGCTGGTCGGCTGAGAATTCATAGATGCCCAGCGAAACGAGGTTGCCTGCGGGGCCCTTGCTGAGGTTCACCGCGACCTCCGTGGAGCCGGCCGCATGCCGGACGGTGACCCGGGCGTTGGTCGCGCGGTTGGCGTTGGGGACGACCGCGAGGAGGACCTCGTACTTGCCGGCTTTCGGCAAGGGGGTCGAAAAAGTCGCGGTCACGGCGCCATGCTCGCCCTTGGCGTCATGCCGGTAGCCGACGCCCAGGTAGGCAGGAGAGGCGCCGCTTTCGGTCCAGGTGCCGGTCAGCTTCGCGTCGGCGTCGTCGACGGTGATCCCGGGTAGTTCCTTGGGGTCACGGCGGACGGGACGGGGCCCCGCGGCCTTATCGAGGATCTGGCCGTCGGCGAGCAGGCGCGCGCTCAGGTCGGCGTAGGGCACGTCCTGCACCGCGACGCCTAGGTCGAGGGCGAGGGCCGCGGCGGTGGCGGCCGACTGGCCGAGGATCATGAACACGGGCTCCATGCGGATCGAACCATAGGCGATGTGCGTGCAGCTGACGCAGACGGGCACGAGGAGGTTGGCGCATTCGGCCTTCTTCGGCACGAGCGCGCCGTAGTCGATCGGGTAGGGTCGCCCGGGGTTCACTTGGACGTCGCCCTCGTTGCGCACGTAGGCCTTGCCGTCGGCGTCCTTGACGACGATGCGCTGGACGTTGTGCGAATCCATGTTGTACGAGCCCATGCCGACCGAGCGGGGCGTGGGGATCTTGCGCTTGAGGTGGTTCTCGTTCACGACCACCTCGGCGGTCATGCGGCGGGCTTCGCGCACGTAGATCTGGTGGGGCCAGTGGCCGTTGTCGGTGAATTCATCCTTGGCCAAGCCCCACTGGGCGAAGGCTTCCCGGATCTTCGCCGGGACGGCCGGGTCGTTCGCCAGGAAGTAGAGGTAGCCCTGCTGGTATTGGCGATGCTCGGCGACGATTTCGCGCCGGCGCTCGTAGGATGCGTCGGGGTAGTCCCAGTTCATCCCGATGTTGTCGGTGCTGAAGGGGCCGTGGTTGTTGGTGTCGGTCTTGGCGTTCGGGATGAGGTCGAACTTGCCGAAGACGTGCGTGGCGCCCTGTTGGAGGGCCCGCGCGAGCAGCGCGTATTGCTTGGGGTCGTAGCCCGCGGGTCGCGGGAACGGCACGCGGTTGGCGTCGACCTTCGTCAGGCACATCCGGAAGTTGTAGGCTTGGATCTTCCGGTCGCCCTCGCCGTCCTTGCCTCCCACGGGGATGTCCTGGATGCGGGGCAGCAGGCCCGACTTAGGGTCGCCCTCGACGACATAGGGGTCGACCTTGCCGGCGAACTGGTGCGACTTCGCGTGCGCGAGCTGGATGCCGTTGAGGGTCTCGTCGAACGCGGCGTTGGGTTCGCGACCGAAGGTGTAGCTGACGCCGGCGGCGGCCATGAGGTCGCCCTCGTAGGTGGCGTCGATGAAGACGCGGCCCCGGTAGGTTTTGCCCGAGAGCGTGCGGAGCGAGGCGATGCGGCCGCCCGCCTTCTCGACGCCGCGGGCGCGGTCGAGCCATTCGTCCCGCTCGACGATGAGCTGGAAATCCTTCACGTAGCCTTCGAACACCGCCTCGGCGACGGAAGGCTCGAAGATCCACATCGTCCGTTCGCCGGCGTCCATCGCCACGGTGCCCTGGCCCTTGTTGCCGAACTTCTCGCGCGGCTCATGCTTCCAGGCTTCGGGCCGCTGGTAGGCTTGCCACACGCGGTGGTAGAAGTCGCGCGACAAGCCGCCGATCACCGATTTGTCCCCGGAGTCCGTCCAACCCAGGCCGCCGCTCGACAGTCCGCCGAGATGCTTGTCGGGGCTGACGACGATGACGGTCTTGCCCATTTTCTTCGCCTGGACCGCTGCGATGATGGCGGCGGAGGTGCCGCCGTAGATGACGATGTCATAGGTCGGCGGCGGGGTTTCGGCAACGAGCGCACAGGGTAGGGCGAGGAATAGGGCGAAGAGACGGCGCATGGCGGGGTGCCACCAACCTGTCGAAAACGGGGGTCAGGGGAAGCGGGAAAACGCCGCCGGCCGCCGGCTCAGCGCTTCTCCGACTGGCTCCGGATGAAGCGGAGGACCGCCTGGTGTCCCGGGTCGTCCGCGAACCGGAGGTCGTGGCCGACGGACCCGTGGTCCTTGCCCACGGCCTTGAGCGAAGTCGTTTCGGCGTGGCCGGCCCCCTTGAGCATCGCCAGCAGGTAGAGGTTCTCTTCGGCCCGGCCCGCCATGTCGTTCTCCGCGTAGATCGTCAGGAGCGGCGGGAGCGCCTTGCGCACGAAGAAGGCCGGCGCGGCTTCGTCGGCGGTCGTGGCGTAGCGCGACAGGCCGCGCTCCTCGCGGACGGTGTAGTGCGTGAAGACCTGGCCACTGACCTGCGCGATGCCGGCCACGTCCTTGAGGCCGTAGCCGTAGGGCCGCAGCCGGGACTCGTCGAACCCGACCAACAGGGCCAGGTAGCCGCCGGCGGAGTGCCCGCCGAGGAAGACTTTGCGCGGATCGCCCCCATGCCGCGCGATGTTCCGGAGCGTCCAGGCGAAGGCGGCGGCCGCATCGTCGACGTATTCCGGGTATTTCGCCCTTGGGTTGAGGCGATAGTCCGGGACGACCACGGCGATACCCTCGCGGGCGAAGCTCCGGGCGATCTCGGCGCAGTATTCGGACGGGATGTCCTTGCCGCCGTTCTTAAGGCCGCCGCCGTAGAACCACACGTAGGTCGCGAACGGCTGCGTCGCCGGCGCCGGGAGGGTCAGGTCGAGTCGGCAGCGTTCGCGCTCGTAGGCGGTCTGGTCGTCGCCCGTGCGGTAGGGTACGTCCTTGAGGACCTGCGGCGCGGGTTGCGCGAGCGCGGCGCCGGCCACCGCCAGCAGGGCGAACAGGCGACGCATCTTCAGGCGATCAGGTTCGTCACGATCTTCCCGTGCACGTCGGTCAGGCGGAAGTCCCGGCCCGAACTGCGGAAGGTGAACTCTTCGTGGTTGAAGCCGAGCAGGCGGAGCAGGGTCGCGTGCAGGTCGTGCACATGGACGACATCCTTGACGGACCGGAAGCCGAACTCGTCGGTTTCCCCGTGGACCATGCCGCCCTTGGCGCCGCCGCCGGCCAGCCACATCGTGAAGCCATGGTTGTTGTGGTCGCGCCCGTTGATCTTGCCGGCGTTCGAACCCGGCGTCGGCAGTTCCACGGTGGGAGTACGGCCGAACTCGCCGCCCCAGATCACCAAAGTCTCGTCGAGCAGGCCGCGCTGCTTAAGGTCGCGCAGCAGGGCCGCGATCGGCTGGTCGGACTCGTTGGCCAGGCGGCGGTGCTGGACCTCGAGGTCGTCGTGGCTGTCCCACGGCTGGCCGGCCCCGTGCCAGAGCTGGACGAAACGCACCCCGCGCTCGACGAGCCGACGGGCGATCAGGAACTGGCGGCCTTGGGTCGTGTCGCCGTACATCGCGCGGATCGCCTCTGGCTCGCGGCTGATGTCGAACGCGTCGGTGGCCTCGAGCTGCATCCGGTAGGCCATCTCGAAGGACTGCGCGCGGGCTTCGAGCGCGGCATCCTCGGCGCGGGCGGCCTTGTGTTCGGCGTTGAGGCGGGCCAGGAGGTCGAGCTGGCGCCGCTGGGCGGGGCGCGAGAGTCCGCGGTTGCGGATGTTCTCGATGAGGTCGTCGACGTTGCGCTTCGAGGAATCGACGTAGTTGCCCTGGTAGACGCCCGGCAGGAAGCCGCACTGCCAGTTCTGAGTCTCCTGGATGGGGTAGCCGCCGGGGCAGAGCGTCATGAAGCCCGGGAGGTTCTCGTTCTCGGTGCCGAGGCCGTAGGTCACCCACGATCCGAAGGACGGCCGCACCTGACGGGCTTCGCCGCAGTTCATCAGCAGCAGCGACGGCTCGTGGTTGGGGACGTCCGCCTTCATCGAGCGGATCACGCAAAGGTCGTCGGCGAACTCGGCGGTCTTCGCGAAGAGTTCGCTGACCTCGAGCCCGCTCCGGCCGTAGCGCTTCCACGTGAACGGGGAACGGAAGGCCGCGCCGGTCTTGCGTTCGGTCGCGATGTAGTCGCCCGGCAGCTTCTGGCCATGGTACTTGTCGAGCGCGGTCTTGCGGTCGAAGGTGTCGACGTGGGAGGGGCCGCCGTTGGCGAAGATGTGGATGACGTGCTTCGCCTTGGCGGGCAGCGGCGGGCGCCGGGGCGCCAGCGGGCGGAGCGGGTCGACCGCCACCGGCGCGGCGCGCAGCTCGCGCTGCAGCATGGCCGCCATCGCCGTGGCGCCGAGGCCCATGCCGCACTTGCGGAGGAATTCCCGGCGGCTGTGTTGGAAGAGTTCGGCGGGGGTCATCAGTCGACGAAGTTGAATTCGTTGGATTCGAGGAGGACCTGGGCGAGGGCCGACCAGGCGGATTGGGCGTCGGCGACCTTGCCGAACTCGGCGGCCGCCGAGGCGATGGTCTCGCCGGTCTTGGCGTCCTTGATTGTCGGCGCCCAGGCGAAGCCGTCGCTGTTCGAGCCATTTAGGTCGTCGAGGATGAAGTCGAGGGTCTCGCCGGCGGCGAGCTCCAGCGAGGGGAGGGTGACGGCGGTCGCCTCGTCGCCCTTCACGGTCCATTCGCCGAGGAGGCCGCGGCGGTCGCTGATGATGCGGGCGCGGACGCCTTGGCTGGTCTTGGCCGGCACCTTCAGCTCGCCCTCGATGCGGGCCTGCGCGGCGGCGCCGGCGCGCCAGCGGCGGATCACGGCGTGGCGTTCGTCGTTGCCGGGGTGGCCGCCCTTGGCCGTGAGGAAGGCGTAACCGTTCACCGGGTCGGGGATCTTGGCCTGCGGGGCCACGCGGTCGTCGACGCGGGTCTTCATCTCGGCGAACGAGACGAGTTTCTTCGCGGCATCCCAACCGCCGACCCCGTTGCGCCAGACGGCGGGCGGTGGGGCGGTCCCGAAATCGCGGATGAACCCGGTGGCGAGGCCGACCTCGGTCGGCGTGGCCGCGCGGCCCAGGATGGCGCGGTACAGGGCCTGCACCCGGTCGGCATCGGTCGCGCCCGTCGCCTTCGCCGCCAAGCCGTCGGACAGAGCGCGGGTGAACGGGTGGTTGAGCATCCAGAGGGCCTGCTGCGGGGTGGTGGTCTGGTTGCGCTTCGCCACGTGGTAATCCGGGTTGGCGAAATCGAAGGTGCGGAACACCGCGGGGAGGTTCTGGCGATCGATGAAGCCGTAGACCGTGCGGCGCGGCGTGGTGAAGTCGGCGATCAAGTCGAAGGGCTGCCCACCGGCCTTGCCCTCCGTGCGTTCGGCGACGCGGAGC
>Ga0255107_1000504_pt1 | contig 10828 bp, 10 predicted proteins | sample Law_Cont_RepC_8h_FD_188457 | JGI IMG/M metagenome (GOLD analysis project Ga0255107, IMG submission 188457) | Freshwater microbial communities from St. Lawrence River, New York, United States - Law_Cont_RepC_8h | ecosystem: Environmental > Aquatic > Freshwater > River | place: USA: New York... | reverse complement strand
ATGTAGGCATCAGGATGAATCGTTGGGGTGCGGTCCCCCAGGGCATAAATCGGCACTTGCTGAAATTACCAGTACTGCAATGGTTCGTGCGGACATGAACGCACCGATGGGCGTTCCCGATAGGGTTGGCAACCATGTCCCGCAGGATTGAAATCGAGTTAACTAGTTCACGCCCCGATGGGTCATGGACCTGGCGCGCCGCAGGTGCCCGCGAACCCAAGGGGGTTCTTGACGGAACCCTCTTATCGCAGGGATCAAAGCCCGGAGATGTTGTCAAAGCCGAAGCAGAATTCGACATTGATGGCATCACGATCGTCAGCATCACCCAAGGCCGCGTCAAAGTTGACAAAGTTGAAAAAATCGCACTCGTCGGAAACGACAAGCCTTTTGAAGCGGTGACTCAACAACTCGCTAAGAAAGATCGTGGCGATCGACGTGACCGCGGTGATCGCTCTGAGCGCGGTGACCGTCGCGATCGTCCTGCACGCGGCGACCGTCCTGCACGTGATGGTGCTGCTCGCGATACTGATCGCCGTCCCCGTCGCGACAATGCCGCTGGCGGCGACAAGCCCCGTGGTCCACGTCGTCCTCATTTCGAGGCTCCACCCGAATTGCCTCAGCGTCCCAAAGCCAAGCGTTTAAAGGCTGGCTCAACCAATCGCAAAGCAGTTTTGTCCGAACTGCCCGAAGATCAGCGTCCCATTGCTGAATTGGCGTTGCAAGGAATGCAAACAGTTCGTCAGCGTCTCAAGGATGCCAACGCTGCATTGACAGCTGAAGGTAAGCCAACGATGCCCGAACAGAGCGTCTTGCAGATGGCCGAGAATCTTCTCCCCCGCTTGCGCGTTGCCGATTGGCTTGATCGCGCCGAAGCAGCCCGTAAAGATCTCGCCGATCTTGACCTACGCGATTTGCGAAGTGTCGTTGCTGCATCTAACGATCCGGTAATTGAGCGGGCCGAAAATTGTCGCGAACTTGTCGCCGAACTTCGTGCCGGTCTCACCTCACGCGCCGAACAAGAACACCTGAACTGGCTCGGAGACATCGATGCCGCACTTGGCGTTGGTCGAATTGTTCGGGCACTCAAATTGTCGGGTCAACCGCCTAAGGCCGGAGCACTCTTCCCCGATGAACTGGGTCGTCGCCTGGCTGAAGCGACGTCGCAGAGCCTTGTTGCCGACGCTTTAGCCGATCGCTGGATTGCGGTTCTTGAAGCTGTGGCCTTTGCGCCAATTCGCGCTCAGGTGACAGTCACATCAAAGCCTGAGACCATTTCGCCTGATCTGGCCAAGACAGTTGAACGTCTCGGAGCATTGCTTCCTCAGATCGCAACTGCCCTCGGAATCACGGTTGCATCGTCGAACCATGCTCCCAAGCCATTGCGTGCGGTTCGACCACCAGTGAAGAAGTTGCCTCCGAAGCCACCCACTGCCCCCAAGGCAACGGTCGCTCCTGAAGCAACACCCGCTGCAGTCGAAGCACCCGCCGAAGTCGTGACCGAAGCACCCGCCCACGACGAGGGTTAGTCGCGAGCGGCGACCTGCCGCTACGGTCAAAGGTATGAGCGACACAGTTAACAACGAAATTGTCACGTATTCCACCGAAGGCCGAGTGGGAATCATCACCCTGAATCGTCCCGACGCGCGCAACGCCATTAACGGCGACGTCGCTCGTGGCCTCGAAGCAGCCATTGATCAACTTGAGGCTGATGACGAAGTGTGGGTCGGTATTCTGACCGCCAACACCGAGGGTCAAGAGCGTCCAGTCTTTTGTGCAGGCGCCGACCTCAAGGCCATCAATTCCGGCCAAGCTGGCGACCTCAATACGAAGCGCGGTGGCTTTGCCGGATTTGTTTATCGCGAACGACGCAAGCCCATCATTGTCGCAGTCGACGGACTCGCGACCGCCGGTGGTTGCGAAATTGTGTTGGCGGCCGACTTAGTGATCGCCACAACACGATCGTCTTTTGGTTTAGCTGAAGTTAAGCGCAACCTCATTGCTGGTGCGGGTGGACTTTTCCGCCTTCCACGAGCAATCGGACAAGCAGCAGCGATGGAAGCCATTCTCACTGGCGACCCCATCCCCGCCGAACGTGCCTATCACCTCGGTCTCGTTTCACGTTTAGTCGCTCCAGGCGAAGCGATGAACGAAGCACGCAAACTCGCGGCGCAAATCGCCACGAGCGCACCGCTCGCCGTGTACGCGAGCCGCAAGGTTGTACTCGCCGCCGCTTACCAAACTGATGACGAGTTGAAGAAGCTCACAAATACTTTATTTGCTGAAGTGATGTCATCGAGTGACACCAAAGAAGGTCTCACAGCTTTCATCGAAAAGCGCACGCCAAACTGGACTGGCAAGTAATTACTCCTGAGGTATTGAGTTCAGGCGTCGTGAAACAATGATTTTGCGAGCCACAATTCCGGCTCTTTCATAGAGATTTTTTGTTTCACGATCGCCAGGCAAAGCATTGCCTTCGATGACCACGCACCCCATTTGCGTCGCGTGATTGATCGCCTGTTGAAGTAACGCATCCCCAAATCCCAGTTCGCGAGCATGGGCATCAACGAAAACTCGTTCAACCGAACACACCAAACCATGCTGCGGAACATCGTCGTACACACAATGCAAGAACCCGACTACGTGTTCGTCGACCGTGCCAACCCAACTGTGGCTGACTAAGTCATCACGATTGAGCTCGCTCGCTGGCGCATGTTCAACTAACCAACCGAGTCCACCGCGCTGAGTAACTAACGATTCGCGAGCAGCGACGTCAAGTTCAATCATCGACGCCAGATCTTCGAACGTTGCACTTCGAATCACTGGCTCAATACTCATGAGCGACTACGAAAACAGCGGACAGGTATCGTCGCCGACTGGACACATCGGTGCACCTTTGCGGACTAACAAAAAGCACTGGGTACACATGCGCTCGTCGGCCCGCTTGGGTTGAATTCCGCTCTCGGGATCATTCGACAGCTGAACGTCTTCTTCTTCTTCTTCGGGCTCTTCTTCGTCGTCTTCGCTACGACCTTTGACGCGCGCTGCCAAAATGACACCGAGGTCTTCTTCGATGTCGTCCTCGCCGACTAATTCGTCTTCGTCGTCCTCGTCTTCATCTTCGGCGACATCCTTCTTGGCCTTCTTGGCCTTCTTTTTGGGTATCAAAGGAACAATTTCGGCTTCTGGGTCCTCTTCGGCCAAGACGGTGTCGAGGTCTTCAACGCCTAGGTCTTCCTCATCTTCGAGTCCATCATCATCGAGCAACTCTTCAGGGTCGGCCTCGTCAATGACTTCCTCATCCTCAAGGAACTCCTCATCAAGTTCTGGATCCAAATTGTCGTCATCTTTTGCCATGAGATTTCCTGTTACTCCTGAAGTTTGCCCACCCAATTAACAAGGTGTGAGCGCGGATAATAGACACACATTTGTGCCCCACTGTTCAATACGCGGGTGACACTAGTCACGACGAACCAAACTGATCAACCTATTGGCCCCCACGGCGAGCTTCAGCCCGACGCTCGGCAGCCAATCGTTCAAGTTCGGGTGCCTCGACAGTGAGATGCGTCATCGCCTCGGCGATGGCCTTATGACCAGCTTGTTCGCCAATCAGGCGATGCATTTCAAGGGCCACCCGTCGATAGGCGGGGTGTCCTTGGGGTGACGAACGCAATTCGAGCATGTGCATCGCCTCTCGAGCGTTGAACTGCATGACGTAGCGCACGCGATAGGCCATTGAAACGGCGTAGGAGGCTTGCTGGGGGAAGTCGGGCTTCATGGCGTCATACAGGCTCGCCGAACGGCTCATGACCTCGTCAAAGGCAGCGGTCTGACCGGCCTCATCAACAAGATCAGGACGGGTGTATCCGTGATTGGGTGTCAAAGGCTGCCACTCAATGGTCAAAATACGGTGCCGCTGCATATCTCGGAAGGCGCCGTAATCGGACAACACATCAAAGCGGTAGTCGGTGCGTTCAAAAGCTCGGCCCGGACGATGACGACGATTTTCGCGATCACCGATGTACGCCTTCAAGATCGCAACTTTTTCGGCGTGACTCATCCGCTGTACGCGCTGCATGATTTGCGTCTCGGGCAAACTCGTATGCGAATAGCAAATCGCACCAATCAGCTTGTCTTCACCTTCTGGATCAAAATCAGTCAAGACAACTGGTGGGCTGTGATCAACAGGAGTCTCGGCGAAAAGCCCCGAGACCAACTCGCTCGTTGATTCTCGGGTGTCTGACAAGTAGTCACTCCAACGTCCACCACGATCGGCAAGATCGACTCGCTTTAAAAAGCTCGGAATGACTTTTCGTAATTCTTCCAGCATCAAATCGGCGTAATGACGGGCCTCAGGAAGTGGATGTGAACGCATACGAATCAACATTGCTTCGTACGACTGTCCACTGCCGTAGATTCCTACGTTTGACAATGATGCTGCCGGCAAAACTCCGCGGATCGCATCTAAAGCTTTCGCACGAGTCGCCATACGAAAGACAAAATCACTATCGGCTGGATCACGCTTAATTGATGTCCGAACATGTTCGGTGACTTTTTCCATTAAGTGTGAATACGAATCGAACATTCGATCCATATCTCCCACATAACGAGTTCCGAACTGAGAGTTCAAGACTTCGGCATCGCGGTAAAAACGATACCTGCCTGCAAGACGTGCGTCATAAGCGATGTAACGCGTACTTTGCTCGAGGTAGCTGGCCAAACGACCCCACTCAAGAATCTTGGTTAACACATTCGAAGATTGTTCACACGCCAAGTGAACGCCACCAAGTTGAGCGACTGAGTCGTCGCCGTATTCAAAGAAGACTTTTTCGTACAACTCTTCGGCTCGTTCGAGACCAATAGTTGCGTCAACGCCTTGGTCACCAGCGATGTCTAACTCACCCACAAATTCGTCAAGAAAAAGTCGACGCAGACTTTTATGGGTACGGCTGTACCGCGCAAATAAAGCACCTTTGACCACCTCGGGCAAGTTCACCAGGGCGAATACTGGACCGTCCAAATTGGTGAAATAGCGTCGTAAAACTTCCGACTCCTCGGCGGTGAACTCCTCTGGGGCGTAGACCGTCACGGCTTTTTACAGTAGTTGGTCAGACGGTGCCGTGGGTGGAATGGTCTCACTTTCAGTAGCCCAAAACGTCCACTTCGGATGAAACCAGCGAAAACTCCGCGTGGGCTTCAGACCGTAACTCTGAATTGGTCCAGAGATCGACCACCGTCATCGCCATGGCCTTGGCACCAACGAGTACGCCCTCATCCCCCGACTCTGAGCCAGCGTAGTGAGCGAAATCTTCGGTGTGTATCGCTACCCCATCGGGAGCGACTTTGACCATCGGGTGAATCGACGGCAGTAGGTACGAGACATTGCCCATATCTGTTGAACCCATGACTGCATGGCCATCAGTTCGCGGATCACGAACTAAACGACCAAGAGAAGCCATGTTGTGAACAAAAGAATTCACGACTGCCATGTTGTCGCGGACGTCCGCGTAAGTGTGATCGTCCCAAGTTGACGTCATTGTGCAACCACAAGCACTCGTTGCTCCTTCGAGGCAGTTCATCACTCGCTGCTTCAAAGGTTGCAAAGTTGAAATCGTGCCTGAACGTACGTACCACGTTGCCCCGGCACGGCGAGGAACGATGTTGGGCTTCTCTCCACCTTCGGTAATGATTCCGTGAATGCGTTCGGTAGGGCGGATATGTTGACGCAGAGCCGCAATGTTCATGTACCCAAGAACAGCAGCATCAAGCGCATTTCGACCTTCCCAAGGAGCAGCTGCCGCGTGTGCTGCTTTGCCTTCGTACAACACATCGACGGTATGAATCGCAATGGAATCCATTTTGATGAGATCGGCATCGGCTGGGTGAATCATCATTGCTGCAACACCAGATGAAAAGGCTCCGTTGCGAGCCATCGCAATTTTTCCTCCGCCGCCTTCTTCGGCAGGAGTGCCAAGAATTCGTACTCGCCCACCAAGGTCGCGAGCGAGTGAAGCCGCGACTAGACCAGCGCCGAGACCAGCAGCAGCGATGACATTGTGCCCACAACCGTGTCCGATTCCGGGCAGCGCGTCATATTCCAACAACACCAATACTTCGGGTGCTCCAGGGTCGCCAACAACTGCCTCGAATGCAGTGTCAACACCGTACGCGTGCGGCGTGACGTCAAGTCCGTAATCAGCGAGGACTCGAGTTAAAAGATCATGGGCGTAATGCTCTTCATAATTCAGTTCAGGATGTGCATGAATATCGCGACTCACCGCGATGAGACGATCGGCCAGATTGTCTACTGCATTGATGATCTGCTGGTTGTACGAACTCATGTCAGAACCCTACATCCATAAAAATGCGTGATCGCTACGCACTTCAAGGCTCAGACTTTTTACTCTTCCGATTCGTTGTCCATCAATCCACACATTCTGACGCGCATGATCCTTCGCCAATCCGTCATTGATTTCAAACTCAAATTCTTTGATCGAACGAACGGAAATTGACGGATGAGGTAAGTGATTGCCGCTCTTGAGTCTTGATCGTGCCGACAATCTCTGACGCAGACTCATGGATGGATCAACCTGTGTGATCTCAACTCGACCATCATTTGGATGCCCTCGAGGTGCTACGTCCCAATGACCAAGGAACTGAGCATTGGCAATCACCGTCACCGGTCCGCGCAACCAACCACCGCGAATACTCGAACCACGCAATACAACATGAGCAGCGGCACATTTCGACAACTTGGTTCCGTCAAACAATTCACATTGAACATCGATGACATCAATCGGTAAACACTTTGCGAGTTCTCCGGGAATAGGGCGCTGCGTCTTTGCGCCAATAGTGCGCCACATATCGCCACCAGCCAATGTGAAATCACGATGACCACCAGATATTGCTTGCGCCAACTCGGCATCTGTCGCAACAACGACCAGATCGTCTGGAGTCACTTTGTCACTCCCCCATTCTTGACCGTTCTTAATCGCCATCTTCATCCACCGTCAGATTTCTCCGGGAACCGATGTCGAGGCTGCCACAACACCGCGCATTAACAAGTCAGCAGCAGCTTCAGCGTTTCGACGCGTTTGAGGCACTGGGGCCATCATCCCAATTTGTCTCAAGAGATCAATCAGTTGCTTCATGGTTCGCACAAAATCGCCGCCCGACAATTCTTCAGCCTCAACAACTTCGGCGAAACCTTCGCCAGCTGCCCACGCATAAGCAATAGCGATGTACGTCGGGTCAGGAGCACGGTGTTGATTCAATGAGGCTGCTTCTTCAGTGGCTTGCAACTCGCGACTTACTGATTCAATTCGTCGCCACTTCTTGCGCACTTCAGCTGATGGGAACCACGGAGCGGGTGGCGCTTCACTTGAGCGATGTTCGTAAACAAAAACCGACACCAAAGCGGCTAGAGCTGCGGGATCGAGATCATCGAGATAGCCGCGATCAAGACAATCTGCGACTAACAGATCACTCTCATGGAAAGTACGCGCCAAGACTTCACCTTTTTCAGTGAGCGACCAACCAGAAACATAATCCCAGTCCTGAAGAATGCGAAGAACTCGCTCAAACTTGCGCGCGACCGAATTGCCTTTGCCTCGTACTTGCTCGCGCAGCTGATCAACATCGCGCGACACTCGATCGGCTTGTGCTGCTGCCTTCAGACGGTCGCGTAAATCGGGATCATCTTCAACGGGATGAACTGCCTGTCGACCTGGCTCTGGAGAGCTCCATTCACTCGCCACTTCTCGCGCTTGATGCAAACGAGTGATGACCACCTTTTGAAACTCGGGTTGTGTTGGAGCGTAAGGCTCAGGGAGTTCAATCTGGCCAAGTGCTCGCGGCGGCTCGTGAAAGTCACGCGATGAAAGATTGAGAGAGGCCCGCTTTGCAGTGAGTACTGTCAGTTTGACTCCGCCTGAACGATTGGCGGTCGATAAAACAACTGCCCGACCAGGCGTCTTGCCTTTGTCGACATAGATGACCGATCCAGGCCTCAATCGAGCCATCGCGAATTCGATTGAGCTTTCACTGCGGATTCCTAATGTTCCCTCAAGTCGCGCCCGATAGTCGTGGATGTCTCCGAACGGACTTTCGGCAGCGAGACGAAGTTCGGACAGTTGCTCTAAGCGACGGTCAAGCCGAGTCTCAATCTTGACGACATCGCGGTCTGCTTGATACTGAGCAAACGAAAGATTCAGTAGGTGGCGGGCTTCTTCACTCGAATACGAACGAACCAAGTTGACTGCCATGTTGTAGGTCGGGCGAAATGACGAAGTCAATCGGAAAGTTCGCGAACTCGCTAGTCCTGCGACTTGTTCAAAAGTAACAAACGGGTTCCATAGCACCACTGCGTGGCCCTTGTCATCTAAACCTCGCCGACCAGCTCGACCTGTCAACTGAGTGAATTCGCCGGCTGTTAAGAACTCGTGATGTTCTCCGGTAAATTTCGAAAGTTTTTCAATCACGACAGACCGCGCCGGCATATTGATTCCAACCGCCAATGTTTCAGTGGCGAAAACAATTTTGACGAGACCTTCAACAAAACAGGCTTCAACTGTCTCTTTAAACGGCGGAACCATACCCGCGTGATGGGCAGCGATTCCTGCTTCAAGTTGAGCAACGAACTGCGGGTAACCCAAGACATCAAGATCGTCGTCGTCAATGTCATCTAATCGGCTATCGATAATTTCCTTGATTCGCTTTCGCTCCTCAGGAGATGTCAACCGCAACCCTTGCTTCAAACACGACTGGGCTGCCTCATTACAACCATTACGGCTGAAAATAAAGAAAATGGATGGTAGTAGACCCTCTTCGTTGAGACGATCAACAACTTCAAGCCTGCTCGGTGTGTACAACGCTCGCCTGGGGCGGCCCTTCACAGGTCCGCGCCCACCTATTTTTCGGGTCTGATCTTCGAGACGGGCGGCTTCAGGGTTCGGCCGTCCAGAAACCAATGTTGGGAAAAGGTGCTCGCGCTGCGCCGTCTTGTCGCCCACCATGTACAGATTTTCAAGTTCGACGGGACGCTTTTCTTCAACCACATATTTTGTTGGACCACGAACTGTGCTGATCCAATCGGCGACTTCGTTGGCGTTGCTCACCGTGGCCGATAGACACACCAATTTCACTTGACGCGGAAGATGGATAATCACTTCTTCCCAAACCGGGCCGCGATACGTATCTTGAATGAAGTGCACCTCGTCGAGAACAACGACTGCTAAATCATCTAAGGCTCGCGAACGTGCATAAATCATGTTTCGCAGTACTTCGGTCGTCATCACAACAATGGGCGCATCACTATTGACCGCGTTGTCACCAGTCAGAAGACCAATCTTGTCCCGACCGTACAACTCAATCAGATCATTGAACTTCTGATTCGAAAGGGCCTTAATTGGAGCGGTGTAAAAAGCGCGTTTGCCATCGGCTAAAGCACACGAAATTCCGTACTCGGCGACAACAGTCTTTCCGCTCCCGGTCGGAGCAGCGACCAAAACAGATTCACCGGCATCAAGGACGTCCATAGCTTCGATCTGAAATCGATCGAGCGGGAAGTTGTAGTGGGCGATCAGCGCCTGCCGGTCAGTCCGCACGTTCACAGTCTGCCCCGTTTGTCACGCCGATGAGTGACTCAGGCGTCACTCGGACGATTTCTCGTTCCGAGGTGGCCAATCAGAATGGAAATGAAATAGAACAAAACCAACGGACCAGAAAGCAGCATCAAGGTAATCGGGTCGCCAGACGGCGTAATGACCGCAGCAATCACCACGATGACCACAATTGCGACACGCCAACCCTCGATCAACTGGCGGGGCTTCAATACCCCAACGAGTTGTAAGAAAACCAAGAGCACCGGGAATTCAAAACCGATACCGAACGCCGCAACCATGAGCCCGACGAAACTGACATATTTAGAAATCTGGAAGGCTTGCTGGACATCATTACCAGACCATGAGATCAACCATTCAAGACCTTTGTCTAAAGTGAAATAGGCGAAAAATCCGCCAAGAATAAAGAGAAGTACTGACGAGAAAACAAACGGGATCGCATAACGCTTTTCCTTTGAATGAAGAGCCGGAACAACGAAACGCCAAATTTGCCATAACACCACCGGTAAAGCCAAGATCAAGCCGCCGTAGAGCGAAATCTTCAATCGAGCATTGAATCCCTCGAGAGGCCCGAGCGAAAAGAAGTCACAATCAGTCACCAGATCAGGACGACGTTTACACACGTTGTCATACGGTTGACGCAAGAACCGCAAAACAGGCTCATAGAACGCCAACACACCCATCATGCCAATGGCAACCGCCAACACCGACCGAATGATTCGCGAACGTAACTCCGCCAAATGTTGGGTCAGAGTCATCGCTTCATCAGATGTGGGGTCCGGTGAATCTTTCTTATTCTTGCCGAAAGGTAATTTCATGAGCCTTCGCCTTCAGCTTGATCGGACTGCGGAGTCACGTCATTTTTCACCACGTCATCTTTCACCACGTCTTCTTTGCTCGTGGCCAAAGATGGGGTGGGCGATTTTGGCGCTTCAGGTTCATCTTTCAGTGGCTTAAGAACTGCATCGCGAGTTAACTGGGCGGTTTCGCGCAATTCCTTCATCGGTTCGTCGAAGGCATTCTTAAACTCACTTTGAAAACCGTTACTGATCTTGCGAATTTCGCTGTACACGCGACCAAACTTCCGAATTGCGTCGGGGAGTTTTTCTGGACCGAGAACGATCAGCGCCAACAGCAAAATGACGACGATCTCGCTTCCCGACATGTTGAACACGACCTGAGTCTAGAGACTGCGCCCGATGGTGCCGTAG
>Ga0255107_1000471_pt1 | contig 11158 bp, 9 predicted proteins | sample Law_Cont_RepC_8h_FD_188457 | JGI IMG/M metagenome (GOLD analysis project Ga0255107, IMG submission 188457) | Freshwater microbial communities from St. Lawrence River, New York, United States - Law_Cont_RepC_8h | ecosystem: Environmental > Aquatic > Freshwater > River | place: USA: New York... | reverse complement strand
TCTTAATTCTGCTTGTGCTTTAATTTGAATGCGAATGGCATCATGCGCAAGTTCTAGGGCTTTAATTAAATCTGCTTCAGAACACTCTTTTGCTTCACCTTCCACCATCATTAGGTTTTTATCGGTTGCAGCAATTAAAAATTCTAAATCTGATTGAGCAAGCTCCGAACGTGTAGGGTTCACCAAAAACTGGCCATTCACACGTGCAATACGCACTTCAGAAATAATTTCTTTTACAGGAATATCTGATACAGCAAGTGCCGCTGAAGCTGCTAAACAAGCAAGTGAATCTGGTAATACTTCAGCATCACTAGAAATTAAACTTACAAGTACTTGTACATCGCACAAATAATCTTCTGGGAATAAAGGTCTTAAAGCACGGTCAATTAACCTGCTCGTTAATATTTCATAATCATTTAAACGCGCTTCACGCTTAAAAAACGAACCAGGAATACGGCCTGCAGAAGCAAACTTTTCTTGGTAGTCTACGCTTAATGGAAAAAAATCTTGTCCTTCTCTTGGGTCTTTATTGGCAACTACAGTCGCTAATAAAACGCAATTACCTTGACGAACGGTAACAGCACCATCTGCTTGACGGGCAAGCTTGCCAGTTTCGATAGATACTTGACGTCCGCCGCCAAGATCAAAACTTACACTTATTGGTTGTGATAACATAAAATTGTGTTGATTGGGTAAATGAATGAACTAAAAAAATAGGTACCAATAGAAATAACTATTCCCAACCGTTATTAGTAAGCAGTTGGGAATAGCAGTATCATTAGTAAAGAAAAATTACTTTCTTAAACCTAGTTTTTCAATTAGAGCACGATAGCCCTGTAGGTTATGCTTTTGCATATAAGCCAATAAGCGCTTACGTTGACCAACCATCATCATCAAACCACGTTGTGTAGAATGATCTTGCTTGTTAGCTTGTAAATGCTTAGAGATATGGGAAATACGCTCAGTAAGTATTGCTACTTGACCTTCGATAGAACCCGTGTTAGTGGCTTTCCCACCATACTCAGCAAAAATGCTTGCTGTTTTTTCTTTTGTTAAATGCGACATTTCAAAATGTTTAAATAAGACTCCGTAATTGTTTTCTTCTATTTTTTATCGGCTGCAAAGGTAGGTATTATAATGTAAAAAGGATAAATTTGGGCATCTTTTTACGCCATTTCCCCAGAAATATATGTTTGGAGTCACTATTTTAGGTAATAACTCGGCCCTTCCAGCCTACGATAGGCATCCAACAGCCCAGGTAGTAAGCATTCAGGACCAATCTATTCTGATAGATTGTGGCGAGGCCACCCAAATACAAATGAGCCGTTACAAGGTAAAAAGAAGCAAAATCAACCATATTTTCATTTCCCACCTACATGGCGACCATTATTTTGGCCTCATTGGCCTTATCACCAGCATGGGACTTCTAGGCCGAACCACCGATTTACATCTTTTTAGCCCGCCTGGCCTCAAAGAGATTATTGATATGCAATTAGCGGTGGTGAATTCTAGTATACCCTACCCTTTACATTTTCATACCATTGTTGAGGCTGGCACCCTTGTTGAAAATCCAAAATTTAAAGTGATCTGTTTTCCCACCCAGCATAGAATACCCTGTTATGGATTTGCCGTTTCTGAAAACAAAGCACCCCGAAAAATTAATAAAGAAAAAGTAATCGCGGCAGAAATACCTTTTAGTTACTACGATGAATTAAAAAAAGGGCATGATTACGAAACAAAAACAGGTGCGGTAATTTCAAATGCACGCGTAACAGACCCCGCTAGCCCCAATAAAAAATACGTGTATACCGCCGATACTGTTTTTGATCTAGGTTTGGTAGAACATGCTATGGATGCTAATTTACTCTACCACGAAGCCACGTATTTACAAGACCAAACACAAAAAGCAGCAGAACGTTTTCATGCTACTACCATTCAGGCTGCAACGATTGCAAAAGGAGCAAAAGTGAACCGCTTACTCATTGGACATTTTAGCAGCAAATATGAAAGTATTGAAAACCACGTTGTGGAGGCAAGAACTGTATTCGCCAACACAGATATAGCCCAGGAGGGCGTTACTTTTCTAGTCCAATAAATGTGGGATTAATCTAAAATTTCAACATCTTTTGGATACTTTGCTTTGTTGAAAACAAAGAGGGTGTTATCAAGTGCCTTATTAGAAACTAAATTACTAAAGCTTACTTGTAAAGTATTGTTGCTTTTGTCTAAAATTACCGCTTTTGTAATCATTGACTTAGTATTGTCAACAAATACATTTACTTTAGAAAAATTTTTGCGCGGATCGATAGGCTTCATTTCAATTTCACTTTGTCCAGATTTGGTTCCAATGAGTTTGCAAACAAAATCTTTTGCATAATCACCAGATAATATTTTTTGAGGACTTAATGATTGTCCACTCTCTTCTAAACTAGTTACTGTAATAGTTTTTGCACCATCAAAATTGTAGGTTTTAACACCATCACAAATCACTTGCATTTTACCTTGCACTAAAACATATTTAGCCCCTTTAATTGAAATAACCCCCGACTTTATACCGTTGCTTTTCCCTTTACTAGAAATAGAGTTAATTGAAAAATTCGCATTGATGGTGGTAAAGCTTTTCACTTTAGCACTTACCATATCCAAAATCTTTTTAGCGTTTGGATCGTTTTGCGCATGCGCACTAACAATTGAAAGTAAAACGATTACAAGTGAAAATAACTTTTTCATTGAATGGGTTTATTTTGGGTTTTCGCGGCAAAGATAGGTATTAGAGTGTTTCTAAAAACATCTCTAATTCGGTGTCTGTTTTAAAGCGTACTTCCCTAGCCTTGCTACCTTGGTTAGGACCCACGATACCTGCGGCCTCTAACTGATCCATTAAACGGCCAGCTCGATTGTATCCAAGCTTCATTCGGCGCTGAATGAGTGAGGTTGAGCCCATCTGGCTTTGAACAATTAAACGTGCGGCATCTTCAAATAGAGGGTCTCTATCACCAGCGTCAAAATCTCGGCCTTCCATATCCTTTTCATCCACATATTCGGGTAGTAAAAACGCTTGCGGATATCCTTTTTGGTCACCAATAAATTCACAAACTGCTTCTACTTCTGGGGTATCTACAAAAGCACATTGCAAACGGGTAATTTCACCATTATAAGAAACAAGCATATCTCCCTTTCCAATCAATTGTTCGGCTCCACCGGCATCTAAAATGGTACGGCTATCAATTTTACTAGACACTTTAAACGCTATACGTGCAGGGAAGTTTGCCTTAATAGTACCGGTAATGATATTTACCGAAGGGCGTTGCGTTGCAATGATTAAGTGAATACCTACCGCTCTTGCCAGCTGTGCTAACCTCGCTATTGGCATTTCTACTTCCTTACCAGCCGTCATAATTAAATCGGCAAACTCATCTACAACCAGTACAATAAATGGCAGGTACTGATGTCCTTTTTCTGGATTTAATTTGCGAGCCGTAAACTTCTCATTGTACTCTTTAATATTTCTACAACCCGCTTCTTTTAGTAAATCGTAACGGTTGTCCATTTCAATACAAAGTGCATTGAGGGTATTGATTACTTTTTTGGTATCGGTAATAATAGCGTCGTCTTCACCAGGAAGCTTTGCTAAAAAGTGTTTTTCAATAACACGGTATAAACTCAACTCCACTTTTTTAGGATCTACTAATACAAACTTGAGTTGTGATGGATGTTTTTTATAGAGTAACGATACAAGTATTGCATTTAATCCCACCGATTTACCCTGACCAGTTGCACCCGCCATTAAGAGGTGTGGCATACTCGCAAGGTCAACGATAAAGTTTTCATTGTCAATTTTTTTACCAATTGCAATGGGTAATGAATAGTCGCTGGTTCTAAATTTATCACTCGCTAAAAGCGTTTTCATACTCACCACCGACTTTCTAATATTAGGCACTTCTATACCAATGGTTCCTTTACCCGGAATTGGCGCAATGATACGAATACCAAGTGCAGCAAGACTTAGCGCAATATCGTCTTCGAGGTTTTTAATTCTACTAATACGAACACCTGGTGCTGGAACAATTTCATAGAGTGTTACTGTTGGACCAACTGTTGCCTGAATTTTTTGAATGGCTATATCGTAATTCTTTAGCGTAGCAATAATTTGATTTTTGTGCATTTCCAATTCTTGTGGGTCATGCACAATTTTTTCGCTACCGTGTGTTTCTAGTAAATTAATACTTGGATACTTATAGCTTTTTAAATCAAGTGTAGTGTCGTATTTGGTATTGAGTTTGCCAAGGCTTGCAGCAGGTACTGCTTGTTCAACAGGGGTTTCGTTGATTTCTAAAGATAAATCTTCGGTGTCTTCTTCTTCTATTTCGTCCTCTTCAAGTGTTTCATCTAAATCAAGTGGATCTTCGCCACTCATATGCGGCGTTAAAGCAGTTGGCATGATTTCTTCTGGCGCATCTGGCATAATTACAGATACAGCTCTTCCTTCAGATTTTAATTTATTGCCGCTAGCGACCACCGGCACTACTGCCGTTTTTTTTTCAGCTGCTTCTTCGTCTTCAATTACCTCTTCCTCTAATGGTGCATTAGGGTCAGGCACAAGTGCTCCCGCTTCATCCCAAGCTTGCACAACAGGCTTTTCGTCATCGGTGGTAAAAGGCACTCCTAAATCGGAAGTATCGTTTTTATTAGAATTGAAATTAAAACTAGGGGCCTTAAATACTGGATTAAAGCGCCAAATAAAATAACTAAATGCAGCTAACAATAGTATTGCGCCCGTACCAAAAGTGCCCGTCCACTTTTGTAAGAAAGAGGTAAACAATTCTCCTACTGCCCCACCCCATGAAAACGAACTAGCAGAAGCTACAAATGAAAAAGCAGTACTTAATATGAGTAAGCCAACAAGCACATAACGTGCATTGCGCCAAAGGCTAAATATTTTTTTGCCAAAAATTAAATTAACACCAAGTACAAAAAAGAAAGTACACAATAAATAAGAGGCAAGTCCAAAGCCTTTGTAAAATAAGGAGTGTGCAACATATGCGCCAAGTACACCTAGCATATTACTCACGCGTAATCCATTTTCTGCAAATATTTTAATGCCAAACTGATGCACTTTATCTTGGTCTTCTTGCCAAGTAAACAAATAAGAGGTAAAAGCAACAAACAAAAAACCTGCAAACAATAATGTTACAGCACCAATGATTTTAGTGGTACGCTCGTCTTTTACAACTTCCGTAACGGTTACTTCTGTTTCCTTATCTGGCGTTAACTGCTCAGGATCTGGAGGAGTGGGTGCTTTCTTTCTTAAACTATTTGCCATGGAAACAAATATAAGTTAAGGGGCCCGGTCTATAACCGGTTAGGTGCCGATGTGCAAAAATGCTATACCACTTCAGAGTTTTCCACGCCCTTAAGTTGTGAGAGGCCTAATAACACCCAAGCAACCATCCAAAGCAGTCCTCCCATCGGTGTTATAATGCCAACCCAAGGTAAACCTTCAATTCCCAAAAAAGGCTTAGCCACTATAAAATACAATGACCCAGAAAAGAGCACAATACCATCTATAAAAAATAGTCCTGCACGCTCAAGTAGTTTCTTTTGCTTTAGCGAGGTAGCGCGCCCATACAAAATTCCAGTTATTAGAATTGCCACTACATGATACATTTGATAACGCACCCCTGTTTCATAGGTAATAAGTGCGGCTGGAGATAAAACTGCTTTTAAAGCATGTGCACCAAAAGCGCCAAGGGCCACTGTTAATGCACCCAAAAAAGCACCGATCGGAATAAGATATTTTGATACCATCGTTTATAATTTAGCAAGTGCTTTTTTAAAACTGTCGGAGGTAATTGTTTGGTCCTGCATATGTACTTGAGCCGCACTATAAAAAGGGAACCTGTCTACTCTTTGCTTTTCTAAAAAAGAAATGAGCTCCGAGTCTGATAAATTCGCAATTAATGGACGGTGAGCCTTTTCAGGAGCCAACCTAGCCGCAATAACTGCTATGGGCTCATCTAACCAAATAGTAACGCCCTGCTTGTTCATCCAGGCCATATTATCAAAAAAACAAGGAGCACCACCGCCGGTAGCGAGCACGTATGTTTTTTTTTCGGCAAACCATTTAAGTACCGTAGACTCTGCTTTTCTAAAATAGTCTTCTCCATCTTCGGTAAAAATTTCGGCGATTGTTTTTTCCTCTTTTACTTCAATCAAGTCATCTAAATCATATCCGCCTGTCTTGTGCTTTTTTGCCAATTGTTTTGTCCAATAACTTTTTCCGGACCCCATTAACCCTACTAGAAAAATTTTCATGCCTCCCTATTTAATTTCTTCTACCACCAGTAGCTGCCTTATTAGACTGCTCCATTTCTTTAGTCATTTCCTCTATTTCCGTATCAGATCTTGAAGTTTTATCTCCTAGTAAATGTTCTGCAAAATAATCTGCTTGACGCCAAAAGAAATACTCTGTCATATCACCATAACCGTGTCTCTGACCTGGCAGAAATACCAAATCAAAACGCTTGTTTGCTTTAATTAAAGCGTTGGCCATACGAATGGTATTGCTTGGATGCACATTGTTGTCAATATCACCATGAGAAAGCATCAGATGACCTTTTAAGTTTTTAGCCAAATCCGGATTTTTTTCGATGCTATATAAAAAGCTCGTATCCCCTTTATCACCAATCACTTCTTTAACACCATGGTGCTGTTCACTCCACCAACGGTTGTACACGCTATTATCATGGTTACCCGCCGACGAAACGGCTACTTTAAAAAAGTTTGGATATACAAGCATCGCAGCAGTACTCATAAATCCACCGCCCGAATGACCATGAATACCTACTCTATCAATGTCAATAAATTTATAACGGTCGGCAAGTTGCTCTACTGCTGCTTTTTTATCGGCAAGTCCATAATCACGCAAATTACCATACCCAAAATTATGGTACCACTTGCTTCTAGCAGGATGTCCACCTCTGTTTCCAATAGTTACCACCACAAAACCCATTTGGGCTAAACGGTCTATGCGGTCCATCCCTTTAGTAAAGGCTTTATTTACCGCTTCGGTTTGAGGACCCGGATATACATACTCTATAATGGGGTATTTTTTAGTAGAATCAAAATCAAAAGGCTTGTACATCACACCATATAAATCAGTGATGCCGTCATCTGCTTTTACTTTAAAGGTTTCCGGAAACTTATAACCAGTAGCCATTAATGAAGACAAATCTGCAGTCTCAAGATCCATTACTTTTTTGCCATCTGCATTGTAAAGCACCGATGCTGGCACCGAGTTTACACGTGAAAAATTATTAACAAAAAAACTATTGTTATCGTTCATGCGCATAGCATGATCAAAATTACCTGGATTTAATAGTTTTAAACCCGTACCATCAAAGTTTACACGATATGCGTGTAAAAGGTATGGATCTTCTCCTGCTTCTTTACCATTCGCCGAAAAATACAATACACGCTTTGCTTCATCAATACCTAAAATTTCTTCGCAGTGATACGTCCCAGATGTAATTTGATTTTTAAGCTTGCCATTTTCATCGTGTAAATAAAAATGCGCCCATCCGTCCTGCTCACTCCATTTAACAAGTTCTTTACCTCCATTAATAAGTCCCACTCTTTTGTTTTCGATATAGGTATTAAAGGTTTCAGTAATTAAAGGATTAACTGCAGCTGTTACAACATCAACCGTGCAAACATCTATTCGCTTTTGATCACGACTCGTTCTTGTAAAATAAAATTTACTGTTATCACCAAGCCAAACAGATGCTCTAAAATCATCGTCTCTAGTATTCACTTTTCCAGGATCAGACCAAACAGCAACACCCTGATCTTTAAATTTAGATACATTAAGTTCTTTACCGGTAGCAGAAGTAATATCAAATACATACAAATGATCTACGGGCGCTTCTTTTTCACCGGGCATCCAATATTTATAGGTTTCAAGTGTAGGACGAGGACCACTCACATTATTAATCACCCATAAATCTTTAACCTTGGTATTGTCTACTTTTTTAACAACAAAATATTTTGAATTTGGCGACCACATTACATAGGCACCTTTACGTTTCTTTTTATCCTTTTCTTTTTCTTCGTCGGTTTGACCGGTACCTGATAAGTTATTGTCATTGAAATAACCAAAATTTTCGATACCGTCTTTGGTCAATTGCTTTTCAACAATGGTAGAATCATTTTCATTGATTAAGGCTTTTTCGTAAGAAGCCTTATCCATCCAATAAAGATTGTTGCTTCGTCCAAAAATAATTGAACTTCCATCTGGAGACACGTTGGCCCAACTTGGCTTGCGTTTTGGCTTCTTTAATTCAGGAAGCTCCACAAGTTCTGCGGTTTGCAAATTGTATTCGAAATAAAATACCTTTTTCTCTTTTACAGAAGGCGTACCTTTTTTAGCAGCAGTATCTTTCTTTTCAATTTCTTGGGTACTTTTTACTTCAAACTGAATCCAATTTTCGTCTCTAATAAAACGCATACTATCAATCGCTAAATGCTGTGCATCAAATGGGTCTTTTACGATGCGTGTAATTTTTGCAGCTATATCGGCATTATCAAAAAGTAATTTCTTTTCTGCTTTAATTGGATCTACGATATACCATTTTTTACCTTCTGTGGTTTCATACATATACCAAAAGCGTTCCGACTTTTTTAAAAAATGCGGATCCACCGATGTAGAAAAAATAAGTTTATCTACTTTTTTAGGAGAGAACCTTGCGGCAAGGGCATAGTTAGCCTTGGTTACGGGTACCTGCTGTGCAGTAGCTGAACCGCTCATAAATAGTGCGGCAACAAAAAGGCAAAAAAGGGATGTGCAATACTTCATAGAGTTGGATTTATAGAGGAGATGAAAATAAGCATTCTGCTAAAATATTGGCCATTCTGTTACACATTTATATATAAAAATGACAGCCGGGTGAAGCTTTGTGCACAAGGGGTGTTAACTTTATTGTATGTACCAGTATTCTACCTCTTATATAGCGTCACAATCATTTGCCGCAAACATGGATGTAAATGATCCACTTGCGCCGTTTAAATCGCAGTTCCATTTCCCAAAACATGATGGCAACGATGTCATTTATTTTTGTGGAAATTCACTCGGGCTTCAGCCTAAAAATGTAGCCGCTGCCATAGAAACTGAACTTACCAGTTGGAGAGATTTAGCCATTGGCGGCTATTTTGGCGGCACCAATCCATGGCTTAATTACCAGGAATATACCAGGGCCACACTGGCAGGCATGATGGGTGCCAAAGAAGAAGAAATTACAGTGATGAATGCCCTGACTGTAAATTTGCACCTCATAATGCTCAGCTTTTACAAGCCTACTTCTACACGTTTTAAAATTATAATGGAGGCCGGCGCCTTCCCTTCCGATCAGTATGCTGTAGAAACACTGGTTAAGCATTTTAACCTAGACCCTGAGATTGCTATTATAGAAATCAAACCAGAAACGGGCAAAAAAACCATTGAAAATAGTGCCATTGTAACGGCCATCGAAGACGCTGGCGATTCGCTAGCAATGGTGCTTTTTGGTGGCATTAATTATTATACCGGTCAACTTTTTGATGTCAAATCCATTACTGCTACAGCACATAAAGTGGGTGCCATCGCAGCATTTGATTTGGCCCATGTTGCGGGCAATGTACCCATGCAATTAAACGCATGGAATGTAGATTTTGCAGTATGGTGTTCTTATAAGTATTTAAACGCAGGCCCAGGCGCAGTAGGTGGCGTATTTGTGCATGAAAAACATGCTACTAATATAGACACACCTCGCCTAGCTGGTTGGTGGGGCAATGATGAAGCAACCCGTTTTAAAATGGAAAAAGGATTTATTGCAAAACCCACTGCATCGGGTTGGAATATCAGTACCGCTCAGGTATTTAACACCGTAAACTTAAAAGCTTCTTTGTCAATTTTTGAAGAAGCAGGGATACAAAATTTAAGGAGTAAAAGCATCGCACTAACTGGGTATTTAGCATTTTTATTAGAGCAATTAACATCTCTTTCTTTTACCCTTATCACGCCTTCCGACCCTAACCAACGTGGTGCACAACTCTGTTTGTTTTTTGAAGAAAAAGGAAAAGATATTTACCAGAAAATGAAAGAACATGGCATTATAGTTGATTATAGAGAACCAGGTGTCATTCGAGTAGCGCCTGCACCACTTTATTGCAGTTTCAAAGACGTGTATAGGTTCTACGAAATCTTGAAATCATTTTAAATTAGGTACCATGCAACCCACTTATTTAGCCCTTGGCGATTCCTACACGATTGGAGAATCGGTACCCTTACATGAAAGCTTTCCTTACCAATTGGTGCAGCAATTAAGGGCCAAACACCCGGGTTTTCAGGCACCAGAAATTGTGGCAAAAACAGGTTGGACCACAAACGAATTGGCCACCCATTTGATCCATACTTTACTCCAAAAACAGTATGATTTTGTCACACTTTTAATTGGCGTAAATAACCAATACAGAAATTTATCCATCACAGAATTTGACCAGGAATTTACCTTTTTATTACTCAAAGCATTGCAGTATAATGGGCATCAAAACAACCGAGTTTTTGTGCTTTCCATACCCGACTGGTCACATACTCCATTTGCTCAAAATAAAGCGCAGGAAACGGGGTTGGATTTAGCAGAAACTAGTGCGCAAATTGACGCCTTTAATGATATCATAAAAAAGCGCTGCGAAGACATGGAAATCGAGTTCGTTTATATCACGGATGTAACCAGAAATTGTGCCCCAGAAATGCTAGCGCATGATGGACTTCATTATAGTGCCAATATGCACCAAATTTGGGCAAACTTATTACTACAAAAATTTGAATTATAATTTCAAGTAGCCAGCCATTTCAGTGGCATAATTTTTAGCAGCTTGAGCAGCGGCTTCGGCAAAATCTTCACCGTTACTTGCAAAAATAATAGCCCTACTTGCGGTCACCAACAAACCACAATCTGGTGTGGCGCCATATCGTGAAACTTCTGCTAAACTACCCCCTTGTGCACCAACACCTGGCACCAATAAAAAGTGATTGGGAATGATATTTCTGATGCCTTCAAAATCACTTGCCTTGGTAGCACCCACTACAAACATTAAATTGTTTGGTGTACCCCAATTGGCT
>Ga0255107_1000425_pt1 | contig 11802 bp, 11 predicted proteins | sample Law_Cont_RepC_8h_FD_188457 | JGI IMG/M metagenome (GOLD analysis project Ga0255107, IMG submission 188457) | Freshwater microbial communities from St. Lawrence River, New York, United States - Law_Cont_RepC_8h | ecosystem: Environmental > Aquatic > Freshwater > River | place: USA: New York... | reverse complement strand
GGACCCGGATGTCTCCAAAAAACGAACCCCAAGACGGATACACGGAACACCCTGCTTTGGCTCGATGGCCATGACCATCATGTCCACCTTGGCATCACGCATCCCCGGGATGGCATCGGCCTTCAGCGTTTTGCTCCACTGTGTACCAACCTTTGTCGGAACATTGGCAAACAAAGGCTGCGTAGCGCTGAACAGGCGAACGGACCGCTTTAGAGAATCCTGATCGGTATCCGATGACTGATAGGAAACGAGGCTATTGTCGGTATCGAATGTGATGGTATCGATGTCCTTACTTGGGGCATCATCGGGGATAGATTGCCCACCGACTTTTGCCTGACTTGACTCGACGGTATTCTCGACCGTGACTTTGCCATCCTTGTCCACTTTGGTGATGCGCGTCTTGTCGATCTGATCAAACTCAAGCGTGATCGTGCGACCCTGCACCATCGCCACCATTTGGCCATTGCTCTGCAACCGCTTCTCCGCGCCTACGGTTGCCTTCAAAACCAAGGGTGCAGCATCACCGGATGGCGGAGTTTGCGGCATCGGCATCACAGGCGGTGCCGTAACCTGCTGGCTGTGAGAGGTCTGTCCACCGATAAGGGGGATGACAGCTGCGGCGATGCCGAGCGAGCGGAGGACCTTGGTGGATGTTAGCGTTGGGCAACCAGCCATATGTGGACAATTCCTTTGTCTGTTAAAAGCGTGTTAGCACATTACCTTAATCAAGGGATGATAATCATGAGGATGCGCCGAAGCATCCCAAAATCACACTTTGACATCCGGATGCATCCGTAACAGTTTAGAGAAAATCCATTTGGATGTAAGTCTTGTCAGACAAACAAAAGCGTGCAGACTCTTGATGGTGTCTGCACGCCTTGCTGTGAACCGTTTCGTTTGAATCAGCGGTTAGTTGATGCGAATGATGTACTCGAACTTTTGCTTTGTCGAGACTTCTTTGCCATCCCGGTAGCCAGGCACCCATTTCCAGCGACGCAATGTCGACAAGATAGCCTTGTCAACTTCACTGTCACCAGAGCCACCAATGAGTGTTGTTGTGCTCTCACCGGATGCGGACACTTCGACTTCCACAAGGACACGTGCCTTGAATTGTCTCCGCTTGAGATCGGTCGACAGCTCGACATCCGGTTTTACCGTCGCCCTGGCATCCTCATTACGCGTCGCAGCGGAGCCACCTGCACCCTGTGATTTAGCGATATTACTCGTGTTGACAGCGATTGGTTTGCGCTCACTTTCGCTTGTCATCTTGTCTGGGTTGGCTGAGATCTTTGCTTCGGTTGTAGATGCAGTTGCGCGGACATTGCCACCACCGCTCCCACCACCAACGCGTGCAGAGCCACTTCCCGCACCAACCGGCCCAGAACCACCACCGGATGCACGGGTGCTTGCAGTCGCAAGCGATCCGATGTTGTCGCTTCCACCTATCGGGCCCGTTCCGCCATCGCCGTCTGCTGCAGCACCAGGCCGATTTGACCCAACTGCGGTCGCGATGGCGCTGTCTCCGAGCCGTGGAGACCGGGATGCGCCGGAAGATGCAGCACCAGAAACGGCAGTGTCGACCGTATCTGAGACAGCAAGCTTACGGCCACCCGATCCAGCAGATGCGGTACCGGTTCCAGAACCGGAGACAACCGTTTTGCTGATGGCGACCGACTTTGCGATGGTCCCCTTGGCACCCTGAATGGTGGCAAGTCCGGAGTTTGCCGTTCCGGTTTCTTCCATCGCTGCGGTCAGAGTTGTCGGGCGATCCGTGATGATAGCCGTCGAGCCCAGTGCAGGTCCTTTACGACCAATAAACGCAGGCGTGGAAATCGCATCCACCCGCACAGATTCACCGCTGATACCAACACCCGTAGATCTGCGACTTGCGGCCGTTCCTACGGTTCCCATCGAAACACCGGCACCAGAGCGGCTCGCAGTTGGGGATGCGCTCATTGGGGCTGTCGGGGCGGCTGTTGGCAATGCAGAAAAGTCACGTTCCGTTGCGGCGCTGACACTTGGTCGGTTGTCCGATGCAGCTAGCTGTCCAGTTGTCCGTGGTGTATTGCGGCGGAAGTTTGGTCCGGTAACTCCTGGTCCCTCAGGAGTGGCTCCAGCAGCAATGGCACGGTTGGTGTTTACCCGTGCTGTTGTATCGCTGTTAGTCGTTACATTTGTCTCACGTGGCGTACTTACCGCAGGATTAGGTGCCGTGACATTTGGATTTGCTGGGGCTTCATTTGCCTTTTCAGCAACCGCATTTGGACGTGGCCTCGACTTTTCAACAGGTTTGGACAACGGTATTGGTTTTGTCTTGTTGACAACAACCGTCCGCTCCAGAGGCTTCGGCTTTAGTTTTGGCCAAAGAACCGGTTTGCGACGGATAAGGGGAATGTTCTTCGGTCGCTCAACAACAGGCTTTAGCTTCATGATGCGGGGAAGGTCATCAAAGGCCTTCTCTAAAAACTCAACCTGAAGAGGCGGGGGCCCATCAGATTTATGCAAAATGGATGCAAAGAAAGCAATCGAAAACACAGCAACATTCGCAACAATCGCAACAACAATCGCCGATTTAAGGCGTGATGCGACATCATCCTCAGGGAGACGGATTAGGTGATCGATTGCGCCAGCAGCGCGGATTTCCCGTGTATTGAAAATGCCCATGACTTACCTGTCTCCGTTCAAAATCCGAGCTTTGGATCCGTCGCAATCGAGAACTTACGGAAGCGGACCTGCCGTGCCTCATCTACAACTTTCCGAATAATGGAATAGGGTGCTTTGCTGTCAGCGTTGATAACGACGATTGCATCCTCTGGGCGGACCGTAATCGCCCCGGAGGCCGAGTCGGATGTCAGCGCAGAAAGGAGCTCGGACCCAAGAGAACCACCCTTGCCGATTACCTTTCCCTGATTGACAGAGACTTTCTGTTCCTTGGTGATCGTGATCGTAACCTTGGCCCGTGCCTGTGAATCCTGATTGACGCTATCCGGAAGGTCAACACGACTTCCCTTCATGTCAATCACATTCAGCGAAGCCAGGATAAAGAAGACAAGAAGAAAAAACATCGTGTCAATCATCGGAATGATTTCGATTTTTGTCTTCTTGATTTCCCGTCGTCGACGAAACGCCATTTAATTACCTAATCCCTGTCAACGAACAGCAAACTTGCCAATCTTCACTGTGCGCGAGTCATCGATGGCACTGATCACATGTTCGTGAAACGTCGTTTCATCCGGCGCAACAATCACCGTCATTACGGACAAGTCCTGCACCGAAGGCTGGCGACCAAACTGTTTGACTATTTCAGCGAGCAGCACCTTCGAAATCGATTCACCGGCAGGAATCTTTTTGCCATTGTTGACATACTTGTTGCCGTTCGCATCGATATCGACTTCAAGTTTGACATCCCGTGGATCCCGAAAAGGAGACTTTGTCATCGCAGACGGGGGTAGCTCAATATTGATCCCCCGGAGGTCGATGATATTCAGGGATGCGAGAATAAAGAAGACCAGAAGAAAGAACATCGTGTCAATCATCGGGATGATTTCGATTTTTGTGTGTTTGATCTCCCGGGATGCTCGGAAACGCATGGGTAGTTAACCTCTGTCCAATTCAGCGGGCAAAAGTGCCGCGGGCCTCAAGAACATTGATCAGTTTGTTTGCAGCCTGCTCTGTCTCAGCAATAATCCGGCTACGACGGGAGACAAAGTAGTTGTATGCAATAAAGCACACGAGGGCAATCAAAATACCGCCAGCCGTCGCGTACAAAGCGGTACCGACACTTGGAAGAATCGCTTGCTTGGACTTGTCGTCGTTCGCAACCGCATATTTCAAGAAGACCTGAATCATGCCAACAATGGTTCCAAATAGACCCCACAGTGGTGAGAGTGTCGTGATTGTGTCGAGAATTGCGAGGTTTTTCTCAAGCTGCATAAAGTAGTCTTCTGCGGCTTCCTGAACCAAACGCTCAACTTCACCAACACTACGGCGCGCATTTGCCAAAACAACACGGGCGACGGCAGCAACAGGGCCATCTGCATCGTTTACCGCACGGGTTGCCTCGTTGTCACGACCAGCCTTGAGGAGATCCAAGACATCCGCCAGAAGATTCGTGGATATCTCACCGTACTTTTTATAAGCACCAAGGCGTTCAAAGACCACGGTTACTGTCGCTACGGACATCGCAATTAAGACGATCGCGATAAACCACTCTTCGACTAGAAATTTAACCAGCGGATTGTTCATATAAAACCCTTCCCAATGGAAGAACCCTGCTCGGACGCCTAAACGTTCCGGGCAGGATTCAAAAAACCTTAATACTTGGCGGACAGCGTCAGCAGTGCACGGCGACCTTGCTGGAATCGGGTTCCTGCAAATGTACTTCCATAACTCACCAATGAGTTTGCATTGAACAGGTTCTCAACAGACGCATCGATGGACACCACACCAAACAGCTTGTGCCCAAATTGAAGGCGGGCATTCGCTTCGTTCAACGATGCACGATTACCACCCTGGAACTGCGATGCTGTCAATCCGCTGCCGTAAGCGTACGAGAGTCCAAGGCGGGTGCCGCCTCCAAGTCCCTGTGAAAACCCAGCGACAACGGATGTGCGTTGATCGAACTCAGGTGAAAAAGAGCCTGTAGTTGCGTTATCAATGCTTACTTTCTGGTTGGACACGGTTACGAACCCAGTTGTTCCGGAAAGTGCAGAAACATTTCCAGGATTGACTTCATTGCGTGGATTCAAGGTATATGTCAGCTCAACACCATCCGCACGGACCTTACCAAGGGATGTTGTTGTAAACCCGACTGCCTGTGCTCCAGGAACAATCTGGCGATAACCAACGGCATCATTGTTGACCTTCATATAAGAGCCAAGCTTGAGGGTCTGGGAACCAAACTGCCGTTCGATACTAAGTCAAACTGGTCCGTGGTCTGTGGCTTGGTTGGATATGCCAATGGATCCAGACTAGTCTGGCCAATCCCCATGGCTCCCTGACCAAGCGCCGGCGTAAAGAGTTGGTTGTAGGAGAACCGTAATGCTCCGGGCTGGGACAATCCGTAGCCGAACAACCTTAGGCCAAGCACCTTGAAAGTGCCATCCTTTGGAAGGATGTAGAGCGCATTAAAGCGTGGCGAAACCTTTGCACTTGTCCGCGCTCCACGCTGAATCGGATTACCAAAGCTATCTGGGCTATTCGGGTCAAAGTTTGGTGTTTCACTGGCAAAGAAGTTGGTCTGGTCAAAGGATTCACCACGCAAACCTGCATTCCAACGCAGCGACCCGGTGGTCTTGCCAACCTGGTAATAAGCGGCAGCATAATCGGACTTGCGGTTCGCGTAGATAATCGGAACCTTCCCTGATGCATCTGGAGCAAAACGGGTCGCAAACTGCCCGCCCATGCTACCGAGGGCTGTGATCGCCGCTGCACTCTGTGGATTCAGGTACATCGACTCGCCACCACCCATCGACTGCAACGCGATGCCATAGCGGGTAGTTCGGCTTCCAGCTGGGCTAACAAAGTCTGCTTGAACGCCCGTTGAGCGATAGTTCTGGTAAACGCTTGGAAGAAACTCGACGGATGACTCAGCAGGCAAGCTGCCCTGAAGGAGAGGCACATTACTATTTGTCGTGCTTTGGGTCTGCTTCGACACACCTACCGTAAATGTCGCGGAGCCACCGCCCCGTTGCTGCTTTCGAATCTGCGTGATGAACAGCTCCGAGTTGTCACGCTGCGAGACATCCAGACCGAGGTCAGCCTGACTTGAACCACCGGCAAATGCGTCCAAAACTCCGCCGTAGCCAAAGCCTGTGCCATTGTACTTCGCACCGAGACCCGTTCGGTTTCCGATTCCGGTGCTTGCAGAACCAAGGGAGAATGTCGATGAGACTTCTGTGCTTGGGTTCAGGCGAACATCCACTTTGCCGAATGCGTTGTTGGAGCTGCCGCCGCCATTTGGAGCCGCGCCACCGTTTTGCGGAGATAGAGACGCATTTGATGTCGTCCGATTCGATACTCCAAAAACGTAGCCAATATCGGTCTTGGAGCCGTTGAGACGAGGACGCTGCTTCGATACGGTTATCAGGTTCTCAGATGTCCCAAACTCGCCATTGGATGAGCGAACATTGGTCTCTGCAGGTCGCACAGGCGCACCATACTGGGAGATCGCAGGGGTAAGGTTTAGATCAATGATTGCACTGCTGCTACCACCATGCGCTGCTGCGTTACCACCGGTACGCGCCGTCAATGTCTCAATAAAGGCAAGGTCAACCCACTGCCCATTAGACCCAACAACACGAGCTGGGAGCTGGAAACCATCAACGTAAAACTGTGCAGGATTTTGCTCGCCGCGGGAAATGATTCCGCCAAGCGGATCAGAGACAAGGCCTGGAACGGAACGTAGGACTTTGTTTAGGCTCTGTCCGTTACCGACACCCAGTGCTGTTCCGTGAAGCAACGCCTTATCACGGTAGGTACGGCTCGATGGATCATCAAGGTTTATCCGGACAACTTTGTCATTAACTTCGAATGTCTTGAAGCCTTGCTCGACCATCGCTACACGAACAGTCACCGTATCGTTGTCTACGACAGTAACCTTGCCCTTGAATGGCCGGTAAACCATACCTTCAACGATCGCAGTCACGGTAAAGACACGTTCACCTGAAACCAAGTCTCCGGTCGCGACAGCACCATTAACACCCGCCTTGAACTGCAGCTCATCAATTTCACTTGCAGCAGGCTCTATCCGGATGACTGCACCCGATATCGCTTTACCCGATTTGGCATTCACCACATCAAACTTGATCATGCCATCGGCGAAGGCTGCCCCAGCTGGGATCATGAGGGATAGCAGCAATGTCGCCGTGCACGCACGCGACAGAACCCTATTTGCATTGCTGAAGTGGCGTGGTTGATTCATTCCTGATGATTTCTGGTTTCGCATGTAAGTAACGTCCTTTGCCGGACAGAGCCCAATAGCATCCCGGAGAATTTACTGGGTCTCAGAACTAGTATCCGGTAGTGTACGAACGCGTTCATTTGATTGTCAAGGGAAAGTGACGGTATTCACTGCCACATCTACATCCAAATTCAATATCGGTGACACACCGAATTACGCTTTACGTGACCTTACATCACGGGAAGGTGAACGTTATCACCATCATCAGTAGCCGCTAATCCCAGTCGGCATCACCATGCGTGTCGGTTAAGTACATGATGTGCGTGGTATATACACCACGTATGAATGAACGGTTACGGACTCACTCACAGTTGATCTTTCCGATGTTGCGGCCGTTACTGCAAATCATCAACATCATCACGCTCGTTGTGATGATTGCAACGCTTCTTGAGCCAATCAAGCTGTGCCTTTCCGTTTGGTTCGGGCCGACTGCTGAACAGGGAACTGGCATCGTTGCGATGTTCGGTGCTGTCATCATTGGCATCCGATGTAACCAGCAAGCCGACATCGTTCGCAAAGAACTTCGCGAGCTGTTTCCATCCGCGGATGCTCCCCAGCGGCGAGCGTTGCGATGGCCCCTCGTGGTTGGCGTTTTGCTGGTTCTCTTTTCCGTCCTGGCTGCGGCTCCAACGATTTCGTACCTTTCAATGGTGTGGATGATGTTTGCGCTGATTTTCTGGATGGAAGGGCTGTTCGTCGCCGGGAAGTACCGCGCGGCATTTGGATTTGCTCTCCTTGCGACACCGATTCCGCAAGGTATCTATCGTGGCTGGATTGATGCCACATCCCAGCTGGCCGCACTCCTCGCATCACAACTCGGAAACGTTGTGGGCACCAAGAGCTTTGTCACGACAAACGGCATTATTGTTAATGAAAACACATTCACAATCTCCTTTCGCGCAGGTATCAGTCCACATCCAACCCTCTGGCTAACAGCCCTTATCGGCATCACATGGCTTATCTGGATGAAAAAGACGTTTAAAGAGAGTCTTTTCTGGAGTTTTGTAGCAATCTTCATTGCTTTTGTCATTCATATCGCCCGCCTCGTCCTCATGATTGTCGGAGCGCGCATCTCAGTGACACTTGGGAATATCATCTTGTTCATCCCATGGTGGATGTCCACCGTGCTGGCTCTTGGCATCACGGCCATCATCAGGCGTGTTTGGCGCATCCGGAAAGACCGTCTCAACCGCTTTATTGTGGAAGGACAGGCAAACCAATGGAAGTAAGCTATGCCAAACGAAAAAAGAGCCTGATTCTCACCTTGGGGCTGGCTACACTTGTCATTCAAGCCATCGCGATGCGGGTGCGGGCGCACAGCACATTCAGGGTTCAACCACCGATGAACATCGGGGCCTGGGAGATAAAGAGCATTCCACTGTCATCGGAAGCGATGTCGGCATTGGGCAACCCTGATGTGGATGGCTGGAATTACAGCAATGCACTTGATGAGTTGGTAACCATCCAAGTTGTATCCCCAGATACATTTGATGCTTATCGTAATCCGCCGATTCTGACACGGTTTTTCACTGCCGTTTCAGCGAAGGTGATTCCTTCAAAGTTCGGTGGGATGCAGCAAACAAACTTTGCAGCACTCGCAGATGCCGAATCAAAAATCCTGATGATGACATGGGTTCAGCACCGATCAGGAACATGCAAGCCGGTTAGTAGCTCTGGTGAGCAATCACTCGTTGATCGCCTCAGAATCAATATCGAGACGCTGGTCCAGCCTGAGCCTTATTGTCTTGTGCGGGTCTACATGGCTGTTCCCAAGTGGGACAGTGATGGTCAGCAATCCCAACGCACTGTTCGCCGTGTTGCGGATGCTATCCAGGCTGCTGGAGGTAAAAAACCATGACTCCTTCCTGGCGCATGACCTTTCTCTCAATGTTGGCGGTTGTCACGATTTCTGCGGGATGCCAAAAGTCAGCCGACTACGCGAGCCCAGTTAAACCCACAGTTGCCGACGAGAAAGCAGTTACAGATTGTTCCGCGATGCTACCGTTGAAAGCTGGTTTTTCCTGGACATTTTCAACAGTGGTCGATCAGCGAACGTTCACAGATGTTGCATCCGTCCGTGGCCCACTAAATATTGGTGGCACCACAGCAACCCTTGTGGAAACGAAGCGTAACGGACAGCTGGTTCTCCGCGAAGGTTATCGCTACGCAAAGGGCCAGCTGATGTTGACAGCATTTTCAACATCACCAAAGTCATGGGTTGTCATTGATCCCCCGCTTATCCTCCTCAAGGATGGCGCGATGCTAGGCGATGAGTACAGGTGGCGGGGCCGTCTCCGAATCGATGGAAAGTCTATTGATGCGTTTGGACTCTCACGCCCAAGCCTAAGGGAATCTGTTCAGACGATGAGCGCCGGGCGATTTTCAGGTATACGCATTGATTCCGGGCTGTCTGCTCCACTTCCAAACGGAGACCGCATCAAGTATCAGACAACACGCTGGGTTGCGACAGGTATCGGATTTATTCGCCGGGAATACCTCGACCGAACTGCCCGGCGACAAAGTAACCTGATCAGCTTCAAGATGAAGTAAACGATGTCCGAGGCGGCTTTTAGAAGTAAAAGCGCCCGCGTGAATGCCAATATGGGCTCGTACTGACCCGCAATCTCCGGACAATGTTACGACTAACATCGTAACTCAGAGTGATTTTTAGTCATCAGATGTTACGTGCAGGGAAACAATAAACAAATTTCTGACAATCTGCGCTAACATTGTTCACATGGCAACTTTCAGGAAAGCATTTCGCTTTTTGCGAAGCAATGCGAGTGTGTCACTGATGTTCCTCATTTACATCCTCATGTGGTGGATGCCTTTACGTCCGTTTATGATCATCGCTTCTGGACGTAGTGATATTCCTTACGGAATCAATGGCCCCCTTGAGTGGATGTCCCGCTGGTGGCTGTCAGCGGATGCTCCGACCTTGTTTCAGCCCATCGCCCTGCTTGGTGCATGGATGCTCGCCTACCAGCGCGTTGGAATACTCAGGGCAACTTGGGCACGCTCATGCCGGTCTGCTGCGCGACGCGGTGCAAAATGGGCAAAGTATTCGTGGATACCGCTGGCGGTGCTGCTCTTAATGGGAGCAGTATCCTTCCTCGGACATATCACTCCTCTAGCCATCACAACCCTTGTGTGGCTGCCAATTGGTGTCGTTTTTTACATTTATGGCCCAAGAGTGACCCGCTCACTCCACACCCCGATTCTCCTCTTGCTTGCAGCGACGGCCGTTCCAGATACCATCCCGGAGCTCATCCAGAAGGCCTCTCAGCGCATTCTCGGTGCGATCGCCATTCTCTTCGGCCGTGCTCTTGGAGATACGCTCATCTATGATGCTGGCAGCACCTTCAACGTAGCGGATGACTACATCCGGACAGCTACACTGAATGCACCTATTGCTGCCCCGATGAACGGTCTGGCATTAATGGGATCGACAATTGTTATCGCGGCGATCTGGACACTGCACAAGCGACGAGGAATTGCATCCACTGCATTTGCCAAGCTCGTTGCGTTTGCCATTTCAGCCACCTGCGTCCTAGCCCACACACTACTCATTGTCATCACCCTCCACAACGGACAACGAGGATACGGCATAGCATCCTTGCACAACATCCTGTTGTTACCACTAACCGCAACAATCTCCATCCTAATCCTGAACAAGTGCTTTACCAGTCCATCCGGGCAAGGCTTAAGGACACTGGATCGAAGCATCGTGCTTTGGTTCGTCAGCCTTCCTGATCTCCGGAGGAAGACCCCATCCCAGCGTCGGACGACATCCCAAAAGGCAACCAAGCCCGCGCCACCATTGTTGGGTGTGCTCGTCCGGATGATATTCTCACCATTTCGATTTTATTGGCAATTGATGACACGTATAGATACAAAGATTTCCAAATGGGAAAGCACATCCGCAAAAAACAAGCGGTCAAAGCGATGATTACCTTGTTAATGTCCCGAAGGATTTACTCGGGACGTGCAGTGGCACGTGATGAATACCAACATCGGGGAACAGCGCTATGCGGCTAAAGCGACAGAAGAACTTCACTGGCGAACGGGGACGCATCCGTGTGGCGATGGTCTTTCTCGTCTTACTGGTGACGTTGTTGTACCTGACGAGTTATCGGATGGCTGCGGCATCCACGTGGCTCCCGACGATGCCAACAGCACTTGACGGGATGACGCTCCAGCCCCATGCGGTTGACCAGAACACGCTGATCATGTTGGGTAATCCAAGAGGGACGGCTGGAGCATATGCGGTCTCGGGCTCAAGGCCCATAGAAGTCACAATGGTAACGGGCGGCATGTTTGAAAACTACCACGACCCGACGGCATGCGTGGGTCAAGGGCAATTCGAGACCCTTGGCATTGACACAGTTGACATCGCCGCTGGTCAGGAAAAGGCGATTGTCAGACGCCTGGCGTTTCGCCATCGTGAGAACCCGGATATCCGAATGGTGATGTACTACTGGCAGCAGCGGAAGTCAGGAAGTATCGATTACCGTGCCAGGATGGGAAATTTCAGGGACATGCCTGCGCGTGTGGAACACGGTTGGTCTACCTTGTTGAACCACGACCCTACGGTCATCGTACGCACCTATGTCATGTTCGATGGCAGGTCGGTGGAGGCAGTAGAAGAGGCTAAGCTCACGAGCATCAGTGCCGCTATTGTCGCGCAGCTGCGCCTACGACAATGACCACCAGACTATCCTCGGTCATAGTCGTACGTGCACCAATTTGTGTGATGAATTACATCTATGGGTATTGGATGACAGCGCCGAGTATAGGATATAGTTCACTTGATTGATTTCTTTCGTATTGTGGAACGCGAA
>Ga0255107_1000422_pt1 | contig 11893 bp, 12 predicted proteins | sample Law_Cont_RepC_8h_FD_188457 | JGI IMG/M metagenome (GOLD analysis project Ga0255107, IMG submission 188457) | Freshwater microbial communities from St. Lawrence River, New York, United States - Law_Cont_RepC_8h | ecosystem: Environmental > Aquatic > Freshwater > River | place: USA: New York... | reverse complement strand
GTAGAGCCGAGCTTCGGGTCCGATGATGTCTCGGGCGACTTCAGAGATCGGAGAGTTCAAGACTGCTTCACGTAATGCAGGCGACTTGAGAGCCAAATGCGGAGCGAATGAAATGGCGCCGCGTTCGGCAATAAACATTCTTTCTTCAGGGAGCATCTTCATGAATTCGTTAGCTTCGTTGTAGCCGTGGTCTGTCTCGGCTGTGATGCGCTGAACTTCTTCGGGAGTCAGAAGGTTCTCAATCACGAAGTATCCGTCTCGTACGAACTGCTCCCAGTGGCTCTCGGTGATCCGTTGACTGGCGGTGGGGCGCACTGTGCAAGCATCCCAATCAAAGTTGATTGATCGCGGATGAATGTTGAGCATGGTTCATCTTGTCACCCGAGAGACACTGGTTTGTGACTGAAGTCGGACGGTTAGTACGAGTCTTTGGACTCTAAATCGGGCATTGGGGGTCGCGGCAGGGCAAAATAGGGCAGGACAAAGGACGACTGATGGATTTCACCTGGACACCCGAGCAAGAAGCGCTGCGCACCGAGGCTCGCGAAATGGCGGCTCATGCAGTGGCGATGTACGGCAGAGCAAATGATTCGTGGATCAATGGTTGGTCAAAAGAGTTCGCCCTTGAACTAGGTGCTAAGGGGTGGATTGGCCTCACCTGGCCCACCGAATTCGGTGGTGGCGGTCGTCCTGCTATTGACCGTCTGATTATCGGTGAAGAACTCATTAAGGCCGGAGCGCCGATTGGTTCGATGTGGTTCGCTGACCGTCAAATGGGCCCGACGTTGATCGCATACGGGCGCGAAGATCAGCAAGCTGAATTTTTGCCACAAATTCTGACGGGTGAATCAACGTGGTGCATTGGGATGTCTGAACCCAATGCGGGTTCAGATTTGGCGTCGTTGAAAACCCAAGCGGTGCGCGATGGCGATGATTGGGTCATTAACGGTCAGAAGATCTGGACCAGTTTCGGAGAAGTCGCCGATTATTGCTATCTCATCTGCCGCACGTCAACCGATGGCCCACCACACGCTGGTATCAGCGAAATCATTGTGCCGATGAATACCCCTGGTATCGAAGTTCGTCCCATTAAAGACATGACAACTAATCGACACTTCTGTGAAGTTTTCTTTACAGATGTCCGAGTGCCGATTATCAATCTTGTCGGAGTCGAAGGAAATGCCTTCAAACAAACAATGCGTCAACTTGAACACGAACGTGGCGGTATCGACCGATTGGTTTCCAACTACGCGCTGTATGTCATCGCTCGTGAACGCGCCGACAAGTGCGACCCAAGAGTTCGTCAAGAGATTGCTCGACTAGAGATGAAGTATCACATTGGTCGCATCCTGGTGATTCGTGAAGTACTGCGCCAAGCGCCCGCAGGTTTCTCAGCAGCAACGAAGTGCTTCTGCACCGAACACGAATGGGATGTTGCACAATTTGTCATGCAGACGCTTGGGCCTGAGGCCACTTTGTGGGATCAGACTTCGCAAGGCTTTGCCTACGCTCCTGGCTACACCATTATGGGAGGTACCTCAAACGTGATGCGCAATATCTTGGGTGAGCGAGTCTTGTCTCTTCCTAAGTGACCGTCGCTGCTGACGACTGATATACGGTTGCGTCTAGTTGTTCTGATCTTGAGGGGGATTCATGTCAAACTGGAATTTTGCTGATTTGTATGAGGGGATTGCCTCACGTATCCCAGATCACCCGTGTCAGATACAGGGTGATCGAGTCATTACTTGGGGAGAATTCGACTCACGCACCAATGCTCTGACCGCCGACATGCTCGCTGCGGGATTGACACACCAAAGCAAGGTTGCTGAGTACCTCTATAACTGTCCCGAATACCTAGAAACGTATATCGCCTCATTTAAGGGTGGTTTCGTTCCTGCGAATACGAATTACCGTTACGGCCCCGAAGAAGTCACGTATCTATTTGATAACTCAGACGCTGAAGCAGTTGTTTTTCACGCAGCTTTTGTGCCTTTGGTTGATTCGATTCGGAACAACCTTCCCAAGGTGAAGCGTTGGTACTGCGTTGCCGATGGGACACACGATGTTCCAGCATGGGCCACGGATTATGAAGTGGTCGTCAGCAAAGGGATCAAAGAATCGGTGCGAGGTCCTTGGGGGCGCAGTGAAGAAGATTTGATGTTCTTGTACACCGGTGGCACCACGGGAATGCCCAAGGGTGTCATGTGGCGTCAGTATGACCTCTTTCATGTCTTAGGTCTAGGAGGAAATGCGGTTCTCGGAGTTCCTCCCGCAGCTTCGATTGAAGAAATCATTGATCGTATGCAGCCAGGCGTCTATGGAAACGTTTTGCTTTCTGCGTGTCCGTTGATGCACGGAACTGGACAGTTCTCAAGTCTTCTCGCAATGAATTTGGGTGGCTGTGTTGTGACACTGCCGAGTCGCGCCTTTGACGTCGGAGAACTTCTCGGTGAAATTGAACGTCGTCGTGTGCAGACGCTCATCATCGTGGGTCAGGCTTTTGCTGGCCCCATGCTTGATGATCTCACGAGCAATCCGAATCGTTTTGACCTGTCGAGTTTGATCATGATTTCGTCGTCGGGAGTGATGTGGAGTCAAGAAAACAAACAAGGTCTCTTGACGTACATACCTCAGGTGATTCTGTTTGATTCATTTGGTTCGTCCGAAGCCGTCGGAATGGGTGGGGCGATCAGCGCGGCTGGCGCGGCGACCGAGACTGCCAAATTCACTCTTGGTCCAACTTGCGCGGTATTCACCGAAGACGGACGTCGAGTCGAGCCCGGAAGTGGTGAACGCGGTTTGGTCGCTGTTGGCGGCAATATCCCGATGGGCTACTACAAAGATGAAACGAAATCGGCACAGACCTTCCGAACTTTCGAAGGAAGCCGTTGGTCAGTGCCAGGTGACTGGGCCGAGATTTTGGCTGATGGAACTTTGGTTTTACTTGGTCGCGGATCTGTATGCATTAACACTGGTGGAGAAAAGGTATTCCCAGAAGAAGTTGAAGAAGTCTTAAAGCGTCATTCGAGTGTGCGTGATGCAGTTGCAGTTGGCATCCCCGATACTCGTTTTGGAGAAACTATCTGTGGTGTTGTTGAAGCTGAAGTGGGTGCGACACCGACGCTGAGCGTTCTTAGCGAGCATGTTAAATCGGCACTTGCTGCTTATAAGGCTCCACGACACATTGTTGTGATCGACACGATTGGTCGTGCGCCCAACGGCAAAGTTGATTACAAAAGACTGAAGGCCTACGCGATGAAAGAACTCGGAATCGAATCATGAGCGCACAGACACGAGCCGAAGATCTACGCAATCGGTTGAATTCGGGTGAGTCAGTTTTGATGCCCGGTGTTTGGGATCCGCTATCGGCACTCATTGTTCAGCAGTCAGGGTTTTCAACGGCGTTTGTTTCGGGTTTCGCAGTCTCGGGTACTTTGCTCGGCCGACCCGATGTCGGCTATCTCACACAGACCGAAATGGCCGAAGTTGCACAACGGGTGTGTTCGTCAGTTCCAACATTGAATGTGATTGTCGATGCCGATACGGGTTATGGCGATCCGATGACGGTACGCCGCACCGTTGAATTGTGGGAACAAGCCGGTGCCGCTGGGCTCTTCTTAGAAGATCAAGTGTGGCCCAAAAAATGCGGACACATGGATGGCAAGCAAGTTGTCCCTCGAGAAGATTGGTTAGCGAGGTTACGAGCAGCCTGCGATCATCGCGAATACTTGTATGTCACGGCACGTACTGACGCTCGTGCTGCAGTGTCGCTCGATGAAGCCATTGAACGCGCCAAGATGGCTCGCGATTGCGGCGTTGACGCATTGTTTGTTGAGGCTCCCCAAAGTGTTGAAGAGATGGAAGCCATTGCGAATGCATTGCCCGATATCACCCTGGTAGCAAATATGGTCGAAAAGGGTAAAACGCCGTTGTTGACTCCGAGCGAGTTAGCAGAACTTGGGTTTCGGCTCATCGTGTCGCCGCTGTCGCTTCTGCTTTCGGCGGTGCAGGCCATGAGCACCGCGGCGCAGCGCCTGGCTGATGTTGGTTCGTTGCGCACGTACTTGGCTGATATTGCTCCATTCGACTCCTTTACCGACTTGGTAGGTCTGCCCGATCACCTCGCCAACGAGAAGCGGTATAGCTAATTCAAATTGCCGTGGCTCTCGGCTCAAGATTGGGTAACCTGCACTTGTTCATCAGGAGAGGTCCGAGCAATCGGACCCGGCAACCTGGGCGGAAGCCCCAAGGTGCCTCCCGATCGGCCTGCGGGCTCGAAAGGGGATGTGGTCAGCAATAGCTGGCAACGAAACTTCCATGATGAGCGTTAGTACCAGTATCAACGCGAACGAAAGGGCTCATCATGTCATCACGTACACCATTGCCGGTGACGGGCGCATGGCGTGTTGGCGACCCGGTCGGACATCGCCAATTTTTTACCTACCCAACTGATCGGCGTTTGGCCTTAGATAACGGCAGTGTGATGTCGGGCATCGTGGCGGCCTATGAAACATGGGGTCAATTGAACGCCGATGGCTCAAACGCGATTTTGCTGTGTCACGCGTGGACCGGAGACAGTCATGCGGCTGGACGCGCTGAAGACGGCCACATCAGTCCTGGCTGGTGGGAGAGCGCCGTTGGTCCTGGTCTCGCTATCGACACCAATCAATGGTTCGTCGTGTGTGCGAATGTTCTCGGTGGTTGTCAGGGTTCAACGGGACCAGCTTCGTTGCATCCAGAAGATGGTCAGCCGTACGGATCAAGATTCCCAGTGATCACGATTCGTGACATGGTCCGAGTTCAAGCGCGCTTGGCCGATCACCTAGGAGTCGGTGTGTGGCATTCGGTCATCGGCGGCTCGATGGGTGGAATGCAAGTACTCGAGTGGGCAGTGACATTCCCAGAGCGAGTTCGTTCGGTTATTCCGATCGCCACATGTGTACAAGCTTCTGCTCAGCAAATTGCGTGGGGATCAATTGGGCGCCGTGCCATCATCAATGATCCGAAATGGCGCGGAGGCGATTATTACGAAGCACAACCTGGTGATGGTCCTCATGAAGGCCTCTCAACAGCACGCATGGTTGCCCAAGTGACCTTTCGTAGTGACAACGTTTTCACCGACCGTTTTGGTCGTGACATGACTGGCGGTAGTTCGTCAGCAAAATCGCTGGACGGAAAGTTTGAAGTCGAGCGTTATCTCGAATATCACGGCGACAAACTGGTGGGTCGTTTTGACGCAAATAGTTATATGACAATTGGTAAGGCCATGGATTTACATGACGTCGCTCGTGGCCGTGGCACGCTTGAGTCTGCTGTGGCCCGCATTACGTCTCCGGTCCTGACCATGGGAATTTGGAGCGACTTTTTGTATCCCGAGTATCAGCAGTTGCAAATTCGGGATATGGTCGCGGCTAACGGAGTACGCGCCGAATATATTGAAGTTGATTCGCCTCACGGACACGATGCCTTCTTGATTGAACTCGATCAAGTCGGACCCGCGATTCGAAGTTTTATCGAATCAATTGACTAATTCGGGCGCGACAACAGTTCTTCGAAAGTTGCAATCGCGCGACTGTCGGTCGGAATGCGAACACACACATCTTTGTCGCCCTTGAGAATGTAGATCTCGCGTTTCTTTGGAGGAGAAGGGCTCTTTCCTACGACTTTGTATTCCCCCCGAAGATCGCTGGCACGCCTACCTCGGGTACGCACAAGGATGTTGTCCTCGTCAACGAAAAGGCGGACCTCGTTCCAAGTAGCGGTTGGTTGATGGCGATCAGGTAATAACTGGGCGCGAGCGATCATGCGACGTCCATCTTTGCTGCACCAATGTGGCTCAATGCGAAGAGCGGCCAACGCGAGTAATGCAATAAGTACGACCGCTACGACTATGAGAGCATTTGACACGTATCGATTCTGTCACGAAAGTTTTGCCAGCAATCGCTCTTGATGCTGAGTCCTGGGTAAAAATGAGACGTGCCCGAGATTCTTGAAGTAGAGATGTATCGACGGGCCGCTGCGACAATCGTGGGTCGTCGCCTATTATCGGTCGACACAAAGGACTCAATTGTTGTTCAAGACGCGGGTCTCATTCAATCTTTGGTTGGGGCACTGGTGACTGGGGTGAGTCGTCATGGCAAGTTATTGACGATCCATAGTGACATGGGATCGCTTGATCTGCATTTTGGAATGGCTGGACGAATCATTGTTGATGGTCGGTCACCAATCGATGAACTTGTTTATGGTGCCTCTTCTAATGACCGTTGGATTCGCTTCGGCATTGAATTTGATGACGGATTTTTGGCAATCACCGATCCTCGAAGGTTTGCTCGTGTTGCCATGTCACAGAAAGCGAGCACTCTTGGACCCGATGCATTCTCAGAAGGTCTTTTTGAAATGGTGCAGACGACGCTTCCTTCGAAAGGCTCCATCAAGGGAGTCCTGTTGAATCAAAACGTTATTGCGGGCTTGGGCAACATGTTGGTTGACGAGATATTGAGTCGAAGCGCGATAGATCCTCGGCGCGATATCTCCAGTTTGTCGGCCCCAAAGATTCGTAAAGTTTTCGGCGTCATTGATGTCGTTCTGCCCGAACTTCTCGAACGCGGAGGCAGTCACATGGGGGATCTCGCTGCCGAATTACGGATTCCCGGCTCACGTTGCCCGTATGACGGTCAAGAGTTGGCTCGTGGCGCCATCGCTGGCCGCACTACTTACTGGTGCCCCCGTCACCAGAAGTGAAACCGATTGAGAATTGAGATCTTGGCGCAGATGCCGTGGGTTCGGGTACTTTTTCAGACAGACTGTCACTGATGTTTATTGTTCAGTTCGCCTCAACGCTTGGTCTTGATACCACCACCGTGAACGACGCTGGCAGTACACGAATCGTCGTGATCGTGACGCTCTTATTGATCGCACTCGGAATTGGTTTAGGCGTACTGAACGTTTGGTTTTGGAAACAGACCGAACCCGATCCGGAAGCTCTCGGTCCGCTTGTCGAAATGAGTTCGCGTAAGTTCGCTCAGCTTGAAATCATTGAACAACGTCATCGACTCGATCAGTTGCGACCTTCCCTCGTTTCGGCGTCACAGGTTGATCCGCTACCAGTGATGCAGCCACCAATCGATCTTGATGGTCCTCAAGAAGCGTTGACAGAACTAGTTGAAGAGACAGCGATTGACGACATTGACTGGGATGACGATGAGTGGCCTGATGTGGACGATTGGTCTCTACCTGAAAAAAGGGTTCGCCAGCAAGAAGTGTTTGATCAAGATCTTGAAGATGATCACGACGTTGAACGGGAAGAAGAAGGCGCTGACGAAGTTCCGAAGGTGCAGCCCAAGAAGAGTCCGGTGTCTATCGATCCGTTACTTGGTTTTTAACTCGCTATGTTCACTCTTGGCTGTGCGCCAGGACTAAATTTGAAGTTATGGCAGAACTCAACCTTGAAGAAATGATTGCTCGATTCGGAGCTCGTGCTGCTGCCGTGAAGCAGCGACCGTTACCCCCAGTAGCCGGCGAAGAGCGCCAACGTTTTATCGAACAAGCCAACAACGACTTTCAAGACTTTGCGTTAATCGCTGGATCGACCCCGAGCATTGTTGATGGCATTTTGACGTTCACAGTTGATTTACGCCCGGCGAATCCAACCTCGTGAATTCGCCTAGCGGCGACGACAATCGTGCTGAGATTGCGGTCCCCGCAGTTTTGTTAGCTGTGTTCGCTTGGGGAATCGGACCGCTCATGGTCCGTGATATGAGCGTGGGTGGATACACGACTGCGTTGTTTCGTATGTGGCTAGGTGCCCCGGCGATGTATCTCGCGAGTCGCTGGTGGGGCAATGGGGTGACCTGGAAATCGTTGAAAGCCTGTTTCATTCCTGGTTGTTTTTTCGGTGCGTCAATGGTGATGGGTTTTATGGCCGTACGCGCGACTTCGATCGCCAATGCAACATTGATTGGGGCACTCACGCCGGCCTTGATTTTATTGGGACTTAATCGCCTTGTCGGTGAACGAAGTGATCTCAAACGCCTGCCCTTCGCATTGATTGCATTTGCCGGTTTGGCCATGGTGATCCTGGCCGGGTCAAGCACTGATGGCGCATCACTTCATGGTGATCTCTGGGCTGCAATCAACGTCACGAGTTTCACGGTGTACTTCATGATTCTGAAGCGACGTCGCAACGAGGGCATCGATGGTTGGTCTTTCTTGGCTGGGGTTTTTATTGTGGGAGCAGTTTTGATTACACCGGTGTGTCTGATCCTGGGCGATGACACGTGGACAACAAATGGACGAGATTGGATTCTTTTGTTGGCAATGGTGGTCGGACCTGGATGGGTCGGTCATGGCCTCATTTCGTGGGCCAGTCGCCACCTGCCAGTGACGACAACCTCGTTATTGACCCTGGGAAGCCCTGTGGTTTCGGTGTTGGGCGCCTGGCTGATCTATGACCAGGATCTGGGTTGGACTCAGATCATTGGCGCAGTTTTGGTGATCGGTGGGTTGGCGGGAAGTGTTTGGGATCGCCGAAGCCCTGCACAGCCCCTTGAACCCGTCTCCTGACGGGTTGTTGGTGGCAATTCGGCAGGTAAACTTCATCCACCCTGCGGATGTGGCTCAGTTGGTAGAGCATCACCTTGCCAAGGTGAGGGTCGCGAGTTCGAATCTCGTCATCCGCTCCAGTACAAAGACCCAGCCTGTTGGCTGGGTCTTTTTGTTAACGCTGTTCAGGGGACGCAGGAGTGCGAACGAAGAACCCGCGGTTCCACTCGTGACGATGTTCGCCATCGACAGAGATACGCCATTCGTAACTTCGACCAGGGGCCAAGGCGATTGGCGGAATCTGGACGGCGAGGTTCTGATCGATATCGCTACCTGGGCGTAATCCATCAGGACGACCGACACTGAAACCGATATTGAGAGATAGCGGTGCCTGATTAACCAAGACTGGACGACCATCCTCGTCAATGAGTTCAGCGTGAATGGCGATCTGTTGGTTGGCCATATCCCAGGGCACCTTCACGATGAAAGCTAAGGCACTTGCAAAAGGTCCAGAGCCCACTTGGCTCCACCCTGCACCAGCCATCATGACCTTGCCATCGTGAGTGACCGCGTAGTCGGCGAGAACTACCTGCATTTGAATCGACACAACAATCTCCTGACGTCGCTCAATGAATCACGTCAAGTTGAGGTTAATCGGCGTTACCGTCTGCGCCGTGTTGCGCGGAGATTCGGAAAACAGACTGGTACGAACTTTCCGACCCCGCCGCCGAAAGTTAGGTCCTGAACTCACCAAAATATACGATCGGTTGAGGGACGAATGGAGCATCGCCGAGCATGGTCCTACGTTGGATCTTGGTGAAGTTTTCGCGAACAACAATCAGGTGTGTCTTGAAATCGGATGTGGACGTGGTGACTTGGCTGTTTCATATGGTCCACTTCATCCCGATACAAATCTGATCGCGATTGATATTCACACTCGAGGTATTGCCAACATTCTGCAGGGAATTGAAAATGATGCTTTGGTGAACACGCGCGTGGTTGAAGGAGATGTACTTGTCCTGCTGAAGCGGTTCGCTGGCGCGTCATTGTCGGAGATTTGGGTGTTCTTTCCAGATCCGTGGCCTAAGCCACGCGAACATCGGCGGCGACTCATGCGGCCCGATGTGGTGCAGGAGTTTGCACGTGTTCTCAAAATCGGTGGCGTCCTACGGCTAGCGACAGATATTGAGGATTATTGGCGTAAGTCAATAACTGTTGTGGACTCAGGTGACTCATTCAGCCAACCTATTTTTGAACGACCCGATTGGCGAATAGAAACTGTTTTCGAAAGACGGGGGATTGCTGAAGGAAGGCCACCTGTTGACATCTATTGGGTGCGCGAAAATTCGTAAAAGATAACTAGATCCCGAGACGATCGCCGGCATCGAGATCATCAGCTGCTGAGAATGCCCGGCGAACCAGCGAATCCATGAGTGCGGCGCCTCGCTCGTTGGCCGTATCAAGCGAAAGAATGCTGGCGGCGAACGATGTGCAATAGAACAGCACACCTTCGGCATAACCCTGCATGATGGTCTCGTAGTCGGCCCATTGATCGGGTACGCCACCAGCACGCATCTTGTCGCAATACCGATGAATCAGTTCTTCTTGCATTGTTCGTCGCAGGTCAGTCGGCATATTTGTTCCCAGGAAGTACACAAGATCAGATGTACTCGGGGAGCGCATTGATAACTGCCAATCAATGAGAGTCATAGTTCCGTCGTCGTGAAAGAACATGTTGTCAAGACGAAAATCGCCGTGGGTCAAAGTGCATGGCCAATTTGAATACTTCTGCATCCATGTTTCAATCATGGGAGCGAAAGTTTCGCACCATTTCAAAACGCGAGGTGGTAACGAATCTTGATAACGCTCGAGGAACATCGGCCAACCAATAGGAAAGAGAGTTCCGATTGTTGCGGTCATCGGATCACTAATGCTGGGCATCCAATCAAGCTTGTGTAATTCGGGTTTGTCAAACCAAGCACTGTGCAAGGTCGCCGCAACATCGATAGCGATTCGAGCTTGGTCAGGTGTTGGTCCAGCAACTTGATCGCCCGATCGCGCTGGGCTTAAATCTTCCAGCACAAGAGCGTAAGGATCAACTGAACTATGCAGGCAACGAGCGAGTTTGATGCCCTCAATCTGTGAAGCAACTTCGGTATAGAAACGATGTTCGCGGTTCCAGACGCCCATCATTTCGCCCATGACTTGGCCGCCTGGATCGGATGTTGGAAATTTAACGATGACGCTCGGCGGAACGTTGTCGCCAGAGAGCGAGACCCGAGCAAGTTGACCCATAAATCCCTCGCCGGCTCCGATGACTTGAAGAGTGAATCCGGTGACCTGAGTATGAAGAACCTCACTCAGCCATTCGGCAGAAATATCAGATAACACTGTCGGTGTGCCCCCCATGGCGTCACCTCCCCACGGGTGAGCATAGGTTGCCAAGGTTGGTTTGGGAAGAGGCAATTCGCGGTACCTTGATGCTGTGACTCTGACGCAGGATTTTGTAGACGCACTGTGCGACATCGTCGGAATCGAGCAAGTGTTCACTGATGACCTTGGGTCATACGCGACCGATTGGACCGGGAGATTTGTTGGTACTCCGTCGTGTGTCGTGCGCCCCGCAACGACGGATGAGGTGAGTCGTGTGATGCGACTGTGCTCATCACTCAATATCGCCGTTGTTCCTCAGGGAGGTAACACGGGTCTGGTCGGGGGAACCCTTGCTCACGACGGACAAATCATCCTTTCAACGCAGCGCCTCAAATGGATTGATGAGGTTGATGAAGCAAGTCAGCAGATCTCTGCTGGTGCTGGAGCAATTTTGGAATCGATTCAGGATGCAGCGAAACAAAGTGGCTTGCGATATCCCATTGACTTTGGAGCGCGAGGTTCGGCCACAATCGGTGGAACTATTGCGACGAATGCCGGTGGAATCAATGTTTTGCGGTTCGGATCAACGCGACAACAGATTGTGGGTATCGAAGCAGTGCTGCCAAGCGGTGACGTCATTGAACATATGGGCGGGCTTCTGAAAGACAATACGGGCTACGACTTGATGTCGTTGTTGTGTGGCAGTGAAGGAACGCTCGGCATTGTTACGGCAGTTCGTCTGCGATTAGTTCCCGTTCACGCCAAGCGAACCACACTTTTATTGGGGTGTCAATTGATAGAAGAAGTGATTCATTTAGTTGGTGGATTTAGACGAGATTTTGATTCGCTTGATTCAGCTGAAATGTTTTTTGATGATGGGGCTCAACTCGTCTCTGCGACTTTTGATGTTGTGATCCCATTTCAATCAAAGGCCTATATTCTGCTGGACTTCTCGGCAGATGCTGATCAGACTTTGTCT
>Ga0255107_1000420_pt1 | contig 11897 bp, 15 predicted proteins | sample Law_Cont_RepC_8h_FD_188457 | JGI IMG/M metagenome (GOLD analysis project Ga0255107, IMG submission 188457) | Freshwater microbial communities from St. Lawrence River, New York, United States - Law_Cont_RepC_8h | ecosystem: Environmental > Aquatic > Freshwater > River | place: USA: New York... | reverse complement strand
AGACTCCACATCTCCTATCGTTAAAAACCGATCAAGTATTGGATGATCACGCTCAAGAGAAGCTTTGCAAAGAAGTGTTGTATTCAAACTACAAGGAAATAATAAAATGTGGTGCCCGGGGCCGGAATCGAACCGGCACGCCCTTGCGAGCGAGAGATTTTAAGTCTCTTGTGTCTACCAATTTCACCACCCGGGCCTTTTGAAATGAAACTAAGAGCGAATTTTATCACTAAATTATTCTCAAATAGGCTTAACTACTAATAAGTGGAGGCGCGAGCCAGAATCGAACTGGCGTCTACGGCTTTGCAGGCCGCTGCATAACCATTTTGCTATCGCGCCACATCAATATCTCCAAAATTAAAAAGGGGAAGACGATGCTTCCCCGATTTTAATTTGGAGCGGGAAACGAGTCTCGAACTCGCGACCTCAACCTTGGCAAGGTTGCGCTCTACCAACTGAGCTATTCCCGCGTAAAGAAGCGAGTATTTTAGCGTTTTTTGAGCTAGTGTCAATTTAAAGTCTCGCCCAAACCTTGAGGCTTACCTTATTTTAATGCTCTTTCTCAAGGTAGGCCATGCCATGCGGATGTAATAACCCATCGAAATTACAGTAAGCAGTGCGGCTATATTAATCAATATATTACCTATCCACTTTACATTGATAAACCATAGATTGTCCCAGTAAAGGAGCATTAAAATAGCAATCATTTGGATCGTAGTTTTAAGCTTACCTACAAACATCACTGCCATACCACCTGGCTTGCCAATTGTTGCCATCCACTCGCGTAAAGAACTAATGGATAGCTCGCGACCAATGATAACTAAAGAGATAATCGCATTGACCCGATCAAGCTCTACCAACACAAGAAGGGCAGCCACTACCATCAATTTGTCTGCTACGGGATCAAAAAAAGCACCGAATTTAGAGACTTGATTTAAATACCGCGCAAAAAATCCATCTAACCAGTCTGTGATTGCCGCAAATAAGAAAATGCCAGCACCTATCCAATTCATTAAAGGCTGACCAATTAAAGTATGAGGTAGGTAATAAATACCTACAAAACAAGGAATCAAAAACACCCTGAAAAAAGTAAGTGCATTAGGAACATTAATTTTCATATGTATTTATTTTTCAATGAAAGTAGTCGTAAATTTTTTCAGCTAATTTCTTATTAATACCATCAACCATGATAATTTCTTCAATACTAGCATTTTTAATACGCTCTATACCGCCAAAATAGACGAGTAGATTTTTTCTCTTTTGTGCACCAATACCCTCAATATCCTCTAGAGATGAAGTAATTCTTTTTTTAGCACGCTTCGCTCTGTGGCCTGAAATAGCAAAACGATGCGCTTCGTCTCTTATTTGCTGGATTAGATGAAATCCAACATTGTCTTTTTTCACAATGATGGGATCAGTTTTACCTTCTAAAAAAAGTTGTTCCAATCCTGGCTTTCTCCCCTCACCTTTAGCAATACCCACAAGCATAATATCGCTCAAGCCTAATTCTTGAATCACCTCAATGGCTATATTGAGCTGGCCCTTACCCCCATCAATAAAAATAAGATCAGGCTTCACACCTTCACCTGTTGCAATTTTTTTGTAGCGACGCATTAATACTTCTCGCATGGCGGCATAATCATCGCCTGGCGTAATATCTTCAATATTAAAACGTCTATATTCTTTATTTTGAAGATTGCCTTTATCAAACACAACGCAAGAGGCTACCGTGCCCTCACCCATGGTATGGCTAATATCAAAACATTCGATTCTGGAAAATGAGTCCGATAGATTGAAAATTGCTTTCAATGCTTCCACCCTATTTTCCTGGCTTTCTGATTGCATCAGTTTTTGTTTTAAAGCAATCTGCGCATTCTTTTGCGCCATAGTGAGCCATACACGTTTATCACCGATTGCTTTATTAATCACCTTCACTTCGATGTCGTAATTTAATTTAAAAAATTCAGACATAAGCGATTGATTCACATGTTCTTGGGTCACGATTAATTTAGGTATAGTTTGATTTGTATAGTATTGAGCAATAAAGGTTTCAATCACATCTTGAGTTTCAACATCCGTAGCGTTTTTTGGAAAGAAACTTTTGTCACCTAAATGTCTGCCTGCACGAATCATAACTAAGTTCAGGCAATATTCACCTGCTTCTTCAACACAAGCAATAATGTCAGCATCGCTGGCACTAAAGTCACTGACAAATTGTTTTGTTCTAACTTGTCTTAAACTTTGAATACGATCGCGATATAAAGCTGCATGTTCATATGCGTGTGAAGTAGCTGCTTCATTCATTTGGTTTGTAAGTTGGCTTATAACTTCACTGTCCTTACCTTCTAGAAAAAGTGATGCATGTTTAATATCATTTTTATACTCATCCTCTCGAATAAGATCGACACATGGTGCAGTGCAGCGATGAATCTGATATTGAAGACATGGTCTTGATCTATTTTTGAATACTGAGTTTTCGCATGTTCTTAATTTAAAAACTTTTTGTAAGAGCTGAATGCTCTCTCTTACTGCATTTGTATTCGGGAAGGGCCCAAAATATTGGTTTCCTTTTTTCTGAGCGCCTCGATGAAAAGCTAAACGCGGATATTTTTCACCAGTGAGAACAATGTATGGGTAAGACTTATCATCTCTAAAAATAACGTTATAACGCGGCATGTGAGACTTAATCATATTATTTTCTAAGATCAAAGCCTCAGTTTCCGAATGCGTCACTGTGATTTCAATATGGTCAATGTGACCCACCATCATTTTTGTTCTAGGACTTACAATCGTTTTAACAAAGTAAGATGAAACCCTCTTCTTTAGGTCTTTGGCTTTCCCGACATAAATGACTTCCCCAGCCTGATTAATCATTCGATATACACCAGGTAAATTAGGGAGTGTTTTTAAAAAGGGTTTAATGTCCATATAACTAGCCTAACAAACTACCCCCTACTGACCAATCCTCACCTTTAACTTCATCAAATACAATGTAGGTATACGACGCTGGTTTATGAGCTACTTTTTCCATAAGCGCTGTGATTTCTTTTGCGATAGTTTCTTTTTGATCGCGGTTTAAGGTTCCTGCTAATTTAATATTAATGTAAGGCATTTTTAATTCTCCATTTCTTTTTTGATTGATTGAAAAACACTAAAAAACATTTCTTCGGTAAGTCTTTTTGTTTGTGTATTGTATCGACTGCAATGATAACTATCATACAAAACTAACTGATTAGGTAAATCATGACGAGCGCCATGTGAAAACACATAATCAGATTTTTTCAATTGAAAGGCCGATAAGACAGATTGATGCGCAATACTTCCTAAAGCTAATACTAATGTGCGAGGCTGAAGTAAATCTAATTCCGACTTTAAATAGTGATTACATTGTTTTATTTCTTTAGGTTCGGGTTTATTTTGTGGAGGCAAACATTTAACAGCATTTGTAATCCTACAATGAATGAGCTTTAATGAATCATCAGCTGCGATTGACTCTTGTTGGTTCGAAAATCCAAAGTGAAACAAGGCTTTATATAAAAGAATCCCTGCGAAATCGCCAGTAAAGGGCCTGCCTGTTCTGTTTGCTCCGTGCATACCGGGGGCTAAACCTACAATCAATAAACGAATCGATGTATCGCCAAAAGGCGGTACAGGCTTACAAAAATAATTAGGCTGCTCTAATTTAACTTGATCTAGAAATGTAGCAAGTCGAGGGCATTCTCTGCAGTCTTCTTTATATTGTGTCATTATTTTATATCGTGAGAATTCACGTATTTTATTTATAAACTCTATAATAGCCCATGTTCATCATGTCCTCTATCCATGCTTAGTTATCGACACGGCTTTCACGCAGGTAATCATGCAGATGTGTTAAAACATATTGTGCTTACACTGATCTTAGATTACCTCAAACAAAAAAATAAACCTTATTGGTTTATTGATACGCACGCAGGGGCGGGAAAGTATTCGCTTGAAAGTGAGTTTTCTAATAAAACATCTGAACATCTAGATGGTATTAAAAAAATCTTTCATGACGAAAAAAAACCATTAGCTTTAGCAAAATATACTGAAGTTATCCGAAAGCTCAATGGTGGTGATCAGTTGAAACAATACCCTGGCTCCCCTTGGATCGCGAGTCAAATGCTATCTCATGAAGACAGAATTAGGCTCTTTGAATTACACCCTACCGACTTAACTTCGCTTCTTCATACTTTAGGTAAAAAGCCAAATACTAAAATCTATGGTGAAGATGGCTTTAATGGATTAAAAACTCTTATTCCGCCACCCCCAAAAAGAGGACTTGTTTTAACCGACCCCTCTTACGAAATTAAAAACGATTACCTTAAAGTGGTGGAATCCTTAAAAGACAGTTTAAAACGTTTTGAAACGGGTATCTATATGGTTTGGTGCCCTTTGATTGATCGAACGGAACCCTTAACCATGCTCAAACAACTTCACAAATTGAACGTTAGAGAATGGCTTTATGTAAGCCTTTCGATTGCTAAACCGAGTGATGAAATTGGGATGTTCGGCAGCTATCTTTTTATCATTAATCCGCCATGGAAACTCAAAGAACAATTACAAGAAATCATGCCGTATTTAAGCCAGCAATTAGGCCTTAACGGCCACGGTTCTTATGAAATTGATGCAAAAACGAGTTAAAATAACACTATATATCTCATAGGATTTTTACATGCAATTATCAACGCTGAATGCCCTGTCTCCCTTAGATGGCAGATACGCTAAAAAAGTCGATAATCTGCGCCAGTACTTTAGTGAGTTTGCTCTCATTAAATTCCGTGTTGAAGTTGAAATTAAATGGCTCATTTCATTGTCTGATGAAAAAGCCATTAAAGAAGTTACAGCTCTAAGCGCATCCACAAGAGAATCAATGCAAAAAACTATTCAATCCTTTAGCGAAGCTGATGCCGCTGAAATTAAAAAAATTGAAGAGACAACAAATCACGATGTAAAAGCAGTTGAATATTGGTTAAAAAATAAATTTAAAGACAATCAAGAAATTAAAAGCATTTCAGAATTTATTCATTTTGCATGCACCTCTGAAGACATTAATAATCTATCCCATGCCCTCATGATTAAACATGCCAAGGAAACTGTTTTAACACCCAGCGTTGAAAACATCATTAAAAAATTAAAAGATATAGCACATGATTTAAGTGATCACGCTATGTTAGCTAGAACCCATGGTCAAGCTGCGAGCCCAACGACGATGGGTAAAGAAATGGCTAATGTCGCTTATAGGCTGCAAAGACAAATGGATCAATTTAAAGCACAAGAGATTCTAGGCAAAATAAATGGTGCTGTAGGTAATTTCAATGCACATATCACAACTTATCCCACATTCAATTGGCAGGCATTTTCAAAAACATTTGTAGAGTCATTTGGTCTTACTTTCAATCCTTATACAACACAGATTGAACCTCATGATTACATGGCAGAGCTCTTTCAAAATATGATAAGAATGAATACGATTCTGATCGATCTCAATCGAGACATTTGGGGTTATATATCACTTGGTTATTTCAAACAAAAATTAAAAGAAAATGAAGTAGGCTCATCTACCATGCCTCATAAAGTGAATCCTATTGATTTTGAAAATTCAGAAGGTAATCTTGGTATTGCAAATGCATTGTTAGCCCACTTTTCAGAAAAGCTTCCTATCTCAAGATGGCAAAGAGACTTGACTGACTCTACTGTCATTCGAAATATTGGTCTAGGTTTTGGTTATACAATCCTTGCTATTGACTCTTGTCTTAAAGGTCTTAATAAATTAGAAATTAATGCAAAAAAATTATCTGATGATTTAGATCACGCTTGGGAAGTGTTAGCAGAACCCATTCAAACTGTTATGAGAAGGTATGGCATTGAAAATCCATATGAAAAACTTAAAGAGTTAACGCGCGGCAAAGATCATATAACTAAAGAAGTCATTCAAACTTTCATTCAGCAACTTGAAATTCCTCAAGAAGCCAAAGATGGATTGCTTCGATTAACACCGGCAAGTTATGTCGGTGACGCTTCTCAGTTGGCAAAAAAAATCTAATGAAAGAAGTTTTAGTTCTTTACTACTCTCACGGGGGTGCAGTTGGAGAAATGGCCACATTTATTGCGAGAGGTATTGAATCCATTCCTGGTGTTAAAGCTAGAATTCGAACAGTGCCTAAAGTGACATCCACCATTCAGGCTCTGGAAGATAGTATCCCAAGCGAAGGCCCTCCTTATGTTGACCACAAAGATCTGGAAGAATGTATAGGTCTAGCCATGGGAAGTCCTACGAGATTTGGTAATATGGCAGCGCCTCTTAAATATTTCATCGATAGCACTATATCTTTATGGTTAAGTGGAAACCTTATTGGGAAACCTGCTTGCGTATTTACTTCTTCAGGTTCTCTTCATGGCGGTAATGAATCAACACTTCTTAGCATGCAACTTCCACTTCTTCATTTAGGCATGGTGATTATGGGTGTGCCTTACTCAGTTCCAGAATTAAGTAGCACCAAAACAGGGGGCACGCCTTATGGACCTTCTCATGTGGCTGGTGAATCTAATAAAGCACCCATATCTGAGGATGAGAAAAAAATATGTCTTGCTATGGGTAAGCGACTAGCTGAAACCGCGCTTAAACTTTCAGCATGAAAAATTATCTCCAATTAGGAGCTTCCGTTAGTCTTATCTGTCTTATTTTTCTTTTGTGCTCTTGGGAGTTATTTTTGGCACCCTTTAAAAGCCAGAGCTCATGGCTGGTGCTTAAAATCGTCCCTCTTCTCATTTCAATGATGGGTATTCTTAAAGGAAAAATTTATACTTATAAATGGTCTGGCTTACTCATATTCATTTATTTTATTGAAGGTGTTGTAAGAGCCTATTCCGATCTCGGTCTATCATCTAAAATAGCACTCCTTGAAGTTTTTTTAAGTGTTGTATTTTTTCTATGTGTAACATTTTATCTGAAAGTCAGTCGTCCGTAATATGAATATTCTTTTATCTAACGATGACGGATACGACGCACCTGGTATTAAAAAGCTTGCAAGTTATTTAAAAAAAATAGCACATGTGACTATTGTCGCACCTGATAGAAACAGAAGTGGCGCGAGTAACTCTTTATCGCTTGATCGTCCATTGACAGTTACAGAAGTTGAAAAAGATTATTACTATATTAATGGCACGCCAACAGATTGCGTGCATTTAGCATTAACAGGGTTGTTAGATAAGATGCCAGATATGGTGATTTCTGGTATTAATAATGGCGCCAATATGGGTGATGACACTATTTACTCTGGTACGGTAGCAGCTGCTATGGAAGGCTTCTTACTGGACATTCCTTCCTTTGCTATTTCAATGGCACAACATGAAGCAACCTATTTTGAAACGGCTGCATCTATTACAAATGATCTTATTTTGCATTACCAAAATAATAAACCCAAAGAAGCTATGCTCTTAAATATTAATGTGCCTGATGTGCCCTTAGAAAAAATTCAAGGTATACATATCACAAGGCTTGGTAAAAGACATAAAGCAGAGCCTGTCAATAAAACACAAGATGTTGATGGCAATACTTCTTATTGGGTCGGTGCTGCCGGCTTACCTAATGATGGAGGAGAAGGTACTGATTTCTATTCAGTTGGCCGTGGCTTTGTATCTGTATCACCTATTCATGCAGACCTTACAAGACATAATCAAATTAATGATTTAAAAACTTGGATGAATAACTTTAAATGAGATTGAATTTTTTTATTATTTACATGACACTATTTTCTTTGATCGCTGGTTGCGCATCCAATGCGCCAGCGCCAGTCACTGAGAAAAAAATTCCTGCGGATAAATCAACTGCAATACAAAAAAATAAATCTGTCGCGAGAGCAAAAAAAGATCCGACTCAGCCATGCCCAGATGTTTATATTGTCAAACCAGGCGATACTCTTTATAGCTTAAGTCTTGATTGTGGTTTTTATTACAAAGAAGTTGCTCAGGCAAATGATATTAAAGAGCCTTATGCGATTAAAGTAGGCGAAAAAATAAAATTCGATCAAGTTAAATCAAACAATCCTGTTGTCACTACAAATGAAATGAAAAAAAATGAAGATGTCGTCACTACGCCATTAAAAAATAATGAAGAAGCAGCTGCCAATACGGAAACCTCACCTCAACCTCAAGCAAAACCAGTCACAGGTGGCATCACTCATTTAGATAACCCAAAAGCTTATAGAGAAAAATATACGGATGAAGCCTATAAGCTTAAGGCGACAACACCGCAAACTACAAATAACGTTCCATCAATAACATCTAAAGAAATTGCACCTATTGCTTTAGAAGATAAAATAGATTGGCAATGGCCCGCTAAAGGTAAGTTAGAAAATCTTTTTAATGAAGCGCAAGGTCAAAAGGGAATTGATATTGTAGGAACACTCGGTCAAGAAATTAAAGCAGCTGGTCCGGGCAAGGTTATTTACAGCGGAGAAGATTTAAAAGGGTATGGCAAGCTTGTAATCATTAAACACAATAACTCTTATTTGTCTGTGTATGCTCATAACAAAGAACTTCTCGTCAAAGAAGGTCAGGTCATTATGAAGGGTCAAAAGATCGCAACGATGGGTGACTCTGGAGCTGACAAAGTGAAACTTCACTTTGAAATTAGAAAACAAGGTCAGTCAGTTGATCCGACTACTTTTCTTGGGCAGCTTTAATTTCGCCTTTAGCTTCTCTTTCATAATAATCTCTGACAGTTGACATATCGTGTTCTCTTGCCCACTTGATAATTTCATCAAGCGCCGAGGCACCAATTTGACCAATTTGAGTATGAATGCCTGCTTGCTCTCTAATAATAAGAAGGCCTGGTATTTTATCAACTTGGAAATATTCACCAATTTCTGTATCTGCTTCTATATCGACCATCCCAAATAAAATATCTTTATTTTTTTCTGAAGCTGCTTCAAATATCGGCGTAAATTCAATACAAGGTTCACACCATGGCGCCCAAAAATCAACAATAACAAAATCATTATCTTCGATTGTTTTTTTAAAGTTCTTTTTTGTAAGTTTTACTGTTGCCATCTAGTATCCTAGTTATATTCGATTGAAAAACTATAACGATTGCTCGCCCCATTGATTGGTATAAAAAATCTCTCTTAAGGGTTTGCGCTTTCTAGCTTCTTTTTCTTTAGCTAATGCTTCAGCATTTACTTTCTCTATAGCGAGTGGGTAACCAATCGCAATAAAAGACATTAAATCATATTGGCTTGGAATTTGAAATAATTGTCTCGTTTTTTCAACATCAAATCCACCCATTTGATGAGCCACCATCCCCAGGCTTGTGGCTTGAAGACAGATATTTTCTGAAGAAGCGCCTGTATCGTACTGGCCCCATCGGTTAGTTTTCTCATTGTTCGAGAAGTTTTGGTGAGCGCAAGCCAAAATTAAAATAGATGCATCCATAGCCCAATTTTGATTACCAATAGACAAACAATTAAGTGCCTGCGTCCAGGGTGTTGCATCTTTCTTATTAAATACAATAAATTGCCATGGCTGATCTCCCATGCATGAAGGACTCCATCGCGCTGCTTCCATAAGGGATAAAAGTAATTCTTGAGAAACAAATTGAGTTGGATCGTAAGCTCTTGAACTCCATCTGTCGGCCAAAATGGCATGAATGGGCTGTTCGGTAATCGCTGGTTTTTTCATTGGGACACTATCTTTATATTTAAAGTTATCTCTATAATAAAGATAGTTTTCACTTCCTTCAAATTTAATTAATAAGGATTCCATGATGATTCAAACTGAACTCCCGTCCGAATTCAAAGGCATTAATCGATTTGCTATCAAAGCTATGCTCTATTTAAACGGCTTTGCTCATATTGTGATTGGTTTGGCTTTGGCGACATCTATCATCATGTTTACTTGGCTTTTCTTCGTTGAAATCAGTGCCGCAGCGCATGCCAACAATCTCATTCATGGCTTTATTCATGCGCTTGGCACACTCATGTTGCTTTGGTCGATATCGGCCCTTATTTCAGCTGAAATGCGCTATCTCAATGGAAGTAAACTGGAAGTTGAAACTTTCATTGAGGTTGTGATGGTGCTTTTTCTTAGAAAGCTCATCGTGCTTCCAGTTCAGGATGCAAAGCCAACCCTCGAAGAAGTTGGCATTTGGGTAGGAGGTGCATTTTTAATTGGTGTTCTTTATATCCTCGTGATTCGCTTTAGAAAAACAATCCCTGACTTTAAGAGAAAATAAACTTCTTCATGACTGATGAAGATCTTAAGTTTATGAGGCTAGCTTTAGAGCTAGCTAAAAAAGCTGAATTAAAAGATGAGGTGCCGGTAGGTGCCGTCATTGTTCAGGATGGTGAAGTTATTGGTAGAGGGATGAATACATCAATTGGCGACCATGACCCCACTTCGCATGCTGAGATTAATGCCATAAGAGAAGCGGCTAAACGCATCAAAAATTATAGATTAAAAGACTGCTCAATTTATGTGACTCTTGAGCCCTGTGCTATGTGTGTAGGCGCTATTCAACATGCGCGTATTGGGAAAATTATCTATGGCGCTCCGGACCCCAAGACGGGTGCTTGCGGAGGCATGGTTGATCTCATTGGTATCAAAGAAATTAACCATCATGCAGAAGCTATGGGTGGCGTCTTAGAAAAAGAATGCAGCCAAATACTAAAAGATTTCTTTCTTTCAAAAAGAAAAAAGCCGTAGAAAACTACGGCTTTTTTAAAACAAAAATGATTTAGTCTCTGTTACCTAGAAGAGCCATCAATAACTGGAGTAAATTTACAAATAAGTTATAGATGTTCATATAAAGCGCTAACGTTGCCATGATGTAGTTCGTTTCTCCACCATTCACAATGCGACTTACATCGTACAGAATGAATCCAGAGAATAATAAAACTGCAACACCAGACAATGCTAAAGCCATCGCAGGTATTTGGAAGAATAAATTAGCAAGCGAAGCTAAGATGAGAAGAATGATACCAATCATCAAAAATTTTCCCATAAAGCTAAAATCTTTTTTAGTGGTAGTAGCGATCGTAGCTAACGTTAAAAATATGGCAGCTGTTCCACCTGCTGCTAGACACCTAAAAATAAAGTGAGTGCTAATAAGAAAACAACGCCTAAGCTGTTATTGCGATTTGCTTGAATTGCGAAAAATAAACCAAACATACCTGCTAAAAGCATAATGGCAAATATAATAGGATGCTGTTGAGCAAATAAGAAATTCATGCTCATACCTATGTAAGCGCCGATTGCGGTTGGAATAAGCGATAAACCAAGTAAAGCATAAGTATTTCTAAGGACTTTATTTGTCGCTAATACTGATTGCGACTGGCTTTCAATTCTTATATTTTCTTGCATATGTTTTCCTCTTATAAAGTTTTTAATACATGTTATAGATTATATAACTTACTAAATAGTTTCAATATTCATTTAAATTTTTTTACATAGTCATAATTTGAGCTGTCATATCCTTGAAACCTTTTTCTTGTGATGTTTTTAGGGCTATATGAGGCTCTTTAAAGCCTTTCATCGTAAGAAGCCTTTCAATACTTTCAGATGACATCTTCCAGTCCAATTGAAGTAAAACTTCATCTACCAATTGCGGGCTATTACATAACAAAACCATGTCACAGCCAGCCTCGAGCGCTTTGACAATTCTATCCTTCATTTCACCACCAAGCACAGCCCCTTTCATACTCATGTCATCGCTAAAAATAGCGCCTTTAAAATGAGCTTTTTCTCTCAATTGATTTTTAAGCCAAAATTGCGAAAACCCAGCCGGATTTTTATCTGCGGCAGAGTATAGAACGTGGGAAGGCATCACTGCATTTAATCCATGCTTGATTAATGATATAAAAATACTCATATCTTTAGAC
>Ga0255107_1000412_pt1 | contig 12052 bp, 10 predicted proteins | sample Law_Cont_RepC_8h_FD_188457 | JGI IMG/M metagenome (GOLD analysis project Ga0255107, IMG submission 188457) | Freshwater microbial communities from St. Lawrence River, New York, United States - Law_Cont_RepC_8h | ecosystem: Environmental > Aquatic > Freshwater > River | place: USA: New York... | reverse complement strand
GACAAAATCATTCCCTAATGGGTGTGTGTACCACCTTACAGGTGCTTCTAAGCCGTGAATAAACCCAGTATTTCCATCAGGTAACCATTAACGTATCATCCTTGTAATGGGGGGAACCCCCTCTAATATGTCCTTGTTACTGAAACGAGTTGACCGCTGCGGGACCAGTAGGTTGACCATGAAGATGACAGGATATAGATGAAATGTTCAGACTAAAGAAGAGAACGGTTAACACCGTGAGGCCATTTGTACAGCCTCTGCCGATACCGCAACGCCTCGCACCATCGCAGGGCATCCTAAGTCAGCCACTCGAGCAACGTATGTACTCGTTTGGCCAGCCCAACCTCGTTGTGCTCGAAGAGAAGGAAGCGCTGCACCAGTTCCATCCGGATATCCCACCAACCCTGATGTGGACATACAACGGTACCTTCCCTGGCCCTACCATTGTGCACCGCCTTGGACAGAGCACCTGCATCCGCCGCATCAATAGTCTCGATCCAAACTACTCCGGCTTTGGCATCGTCAAGACCGTTCTCCACCACCATGGCGGCTGGCAAGCTCCCGTCGATGATGGCTGGCCACTTGACTACATCCTTCCAGGACAATCAAGGGATTACCTTATCCCGAACATCCTTCCAGTCGCAAACGACCGCTCCTACTGGGGCTCCACACTCTGGTACCACGACCACGTCGCAGACCACACCGCTGGAAATGTCTACCAAGGTCTGGCGGGTATGGTGCAGCAGTTTGATGCATTCGATAGCGACAACGAAAACGATCCAAGCCCGACAGCGCTGCGGTTGCCAAGCGGTCAATACGATGTCCCACTTGCGTTCTCAGACTACATCCTGAACACCGATGGATCCCTCTTCTTCGACCAGCTCGAAGATAAGGGACAGGCAGGAAACCTATTTTGCGTCAATGGCAAGATCCAGCCATACTTCAATGTCGCTGCACGTAAGTATCGGTTCCGCCTCCTCTGCGCAACACAGGGACGTCACTACGAGTTCTATCTCAGCAACAATGCACCGTTCCAAGTCATCGCATCCGATGGTGGTCTTCTCGAAGCTCCAGTCACGATGCGCCGACTCTACATGGTGCCAGGGGAGCGCTACGACATCATCATCGACTTCTCGGGCTACCCGCTCGGCACCCAGATTGCCCTGATGAACGACCTGTTCCACATAGATGGCAACAAACCGGAAGACATCCGAGTGCCTCAGCCTCAGCTTCTCTTTGTTGTGGACAGGAATGCTCCAGATCCATCTCAGGTACCGCAGCGTCTAATGGTTATCCCACCACCGGATGTCAGCAATGTTGTTGCCACGCGCCGAATCGAGTTCGACCGCCGTAATGGTGGCTGGCAGATCAACCGCCGCTTCTGGGATCCAACACGCCCGCTGTTTACCGCAAAGGCAAACACAACGGAACGATGGCATCTGATTGTGGGCGGTGGTGGCTGGCATCATCCATTCCACGTTCACATCGATAGCGTGCGTATCCTCAGCCGTAACCGAAGACCGGCAGCGGTTCCACTGCACGAACGTGGACGTAAGGATGTCGTCAATGTTCCCGGTGGCCAGCAGGCGGAAGTCCTGATGAAGATCCACTCTTATACAGGTCGCTACATGCTGCATTGCCACAATCCAGCACACGAGGACTTGTACATGATGGGATGGGTTGATGTTCGTCCATAAGCAAGATCCGCCAGCACTTAATCCTGACATTCAGCGTCTCATCCTCCCACCACGGGAGGTTGAGCGCTCGGAAGCGATCTCGCAGCTGTTGGACATTCCTCTGGAAACCCATCGGGGGCGGACCACCACCACCAAGGTGATTGGTAAGCGCGGCGTGATTCTCCAGCTGTTCTACACACGCTGTGATGGGACTTGCCCGGGGACGACGGAATTGCTTAGCAACACCGCCAAAGTGCTCGGAGACAAGCTTGGCCGGGATATCACTATCCTTTCCATCTCGCTGGACACCACCCGGGATTCCGTCGCTGACATCCGGCAATATGCGCGTAAGCACAACGTCCCGGATGGCTGGTATGTTGCGGCGGTATCACCATCGGATGGGAAGGCTCTCCTAAAGCAGCTCCGGCTGCCAGAAGTCAAACTTGGCGGGGATGGCCGTATCAAGCACACACAAATGGTGTATTACGGCACGAATGCTGGCGGACGTTGGAGAATGATTGCAACCAAGGCGGCGACGCCGAAGCTGCTGGCCAAAATGGCGATGTTTACTCACAACACGACCACGCCGGCCCTGACTTCCAACTTCGGCGAATAGCCGACGTTGGAACCGAGATTGGTATTCGTGTGGTTTTCCTGTTGGCCACACGGATACCAATGTCATTTAACTTGCGGTAAATCCGACGCGGTGGAATGCTCCGCTCTCACCTGCCTGAATAACTGCGGCATGTTCCCGTAGCGGTGAAAGACTGCCAAACTTTAGAAATTCTGAAAGCTCATCGCAATGCGCTGATGCAAACGCCAATGCCCGTACCAAATGTTCGGGACGGTAGTTATGGATGCCCTTAATTGTGATGCATTTGCGGATCACCGTTTCCATGTCGAGTGGCAGTGAAGGGGATGGAAACACGGCACCGGCAAAAACAATCGTACTCCCGACCGCCAAGTGCTTCATCAGCATCGTAAAGTCCGAGACATGTCCCGCGAGCTCTAGATAGATGTCGATTGGTTCACCAGCTGTCGCATCGGTAAGCATCAGCGCCATACTCTCCGGTGCAATCGTCACAAACCCCATCCGCTTTGCATCCGTTCTGCGCTGCGGCTGAGCCTCCAAACAGATCACCTGCTTCGCACCGCCACTCTTTGCCATGATCGCGGCTTGCATCCCGAGCTGACCCGCGCCGTTAATGAGGACAACCTTATCCCTGATATCCCCCGCGGCTTCGAGGACAGCACACACGGTGGCCGTGGAACATCCAATGGTTGCCGCAATCCGACTTGGTACGTGCTCAGGGACGCGAAGGATGCTCGTTCCGGGTTTCAGGACCTGGTAGTCCGCAAATCCACCCGTCCACTTTTCTTGACTGGAAAGTCTTGCATGCCCATACTTTATTGCCCCGGGGCACTTCTGGGGCCAGCCTCTATTACAGGTGCTGCACGCTCCGCAGCTGGCGACAACGGCCCAGACAACCCGGTCACCAATGCGAAGGGGAATACCTTGCATATCAGTCGTTGGACCACCATCCCCAATACAATCGATCACCGAGACCGTTTCATGGCCGAGGACGAGTGGCGTTGGTGCCGTTCGCCGATGGAAGATTGTATGGAGGTCACTGCTGCACACAAGCGCTGTATCGAGGGCTACACAAACCTCACCCGCACTCACACTCGGATGCGAATGTTCTTCCAGCGAGAGCTGACCATAGTCCCCGCGGTAAACGAGCATCGATGGCATTAGACAGTCCCTTTCTGGCCGGCGGGTTGGAGGTGCTTCCTAGATGTCAAGATCAACGCAACGACCAACATTGCCATTGATGAAATGGAAACCCAGAGTCCAACCGTTTCGAAGAGGCCCAGAATGTTTCCCGCTTTCTGAACCATCGGTTTTCCTAACAACGCTGCCACGTAGACAAGATAAGCAATGGCATCCGCAAGCGTCAAGAGAAACGCGGCTGACCCAGGCCGGCGAACGATTGCAATCCAGCGCTCAAAGACCGTTGTGTGGATGAGGACATATGGGAGATAGATTCCCGAACCAACTAGCGTCAGGTAGACGAATCCCGTGATGAAGCCATAGTGATGCAGCAGTATGGAAAGCGGGACACAGCCGAATCCAATCACCCCAAGGAGCAATGCAGTCCGAAAGGCAATGGCATTCTTTCGTATCATCGATGTCAGGCCTGCGATAAGCGTGACGACAGCCGCGATAATGCCTTCTGACTGTGTGAACACGAGCGCATTACCGGTCACTTGCAAGCCTTTGAGTAACTCAGGCATAAAGTCAGCCCGAAAACCACGAAGAACGGTCAGCATTGTGTACGCGAACACCACGCAGCCATAGGCAAGTCCAAGGAAGGTTAGTAATGCAAGCCGGCTGGTACCGCTAAGCTGTGGCCGCGCAGCGCGTTCATCGATATCTTCCTTCGATGGTTGTGGCAGCCTCGTCAACATCCATACAAACGCGGCAAATGGCAGGAGAAAGATACCTCCCGCAATCATCGGCATCGTGTACAAGCTAGCCCCAGAATTCAGCACCAGCGTACCAACCGTTTTTGCTGCACCATCTGCGACAATAAAGCTCCCGCAGAGTGCGGCCGCCATCGCTTCTGTCATCCGGCGACCTTCAAGAAAGCTAAGGAGCATTCCGAAAATCATCCCAAGTGGCAGGCCATTCATAAACATCGCTAATGGCTTTAAGGGCATCGGGAGAACATTGAGAAGAACGAGTGCCAGCTCAGCGACGACGACCAAGCCAACCAGCACACCGGCTCGCTTTGCTACTGGGAGCTCTGTGATGACCCGGATCCCAATGAACTTCGAGAGCATGTACCCGCAGACCTGTGCGATCACGAGGGCGGGTTTTATTTCAAGGCCGTAGAGCATGCCATCGGGGTACGTGGCAGCTGTGAATGGTTTGCGAAGCCCATACATACAGAAGTACGCACCAAATGCGGCAAGCATCGCCCACCAAATCTGGCCGGTCACTCCATTATGCTGCACCTTCGACATTGTTAGGTCCCCGTTTTAGCTTGTTGGCAATCTATCTCTATACAGGCATTGCGCGCGTGCATCATCAAGAAAGTATAAAGAAGTCCGTAGAGATGCACTCAACTCGCCGGCTGGTTTGCTTCGTGCCGACGGCGCGATACTGGCGAATCGCATTGTTGCCTCAGTGGTTGCCTTCCGGCCAGGACAAGATTGGTCGTTCAAATACAAAACCACCCCCCGGTGCAATGCATCCGGGAGGTGGTGATGTTTCCAAAACCTGAAAGTTTTAGTTTCCAGCCGCGGCAGGGGGATTCATCGCACCAGGAGGTGGACCACCAGGGTTTCCGCCTTGTCCCTTTTGCGTTGCTTCCTGCATTGCTTTCATCGCTTCAGGAGGCATTGGAGCACCCCGAGGGGTTTCCATAGCCTTGACATCTGTAGCAGTCATCGTTTGGTCGCCCTTAGAGCAGCCAATAACGAATCCTACAACACAGATTGCAGCGAGTCCAATCATGAACGAACGGCCCAGCATTACGGGCGGTCCGCCAGCCACATGTTGTTGACTGCAGTTCCATCAGGGTTGGTCTGCTTTGGTTCCATTGCCTTGACATGGCCATCTGCGAATGCAAAGTTAGCCTTGCCGGTGTGGCGTGGGAGGATGGAGCCATCGCGGCCCGTTGGGTTGTTTGCAGCCGTCATAGCACGGGTGCCATCTGGGATCAAGCTTGGGGAGCCGGAGCCATCCCACCAGTTGACACCAGTAACCATCGCACCAGGGCCCCACATGAGGACGTTGCCGTAGGATCCGCTTGCGCCGGTCCAAACGTGATGACGCTCAGCGAGCAGAACGGTGTCTGCAGGGCGGCTAACACCACCGAGGGTCTGTACAGTGCGTCCCATCCAGGACTGCGACATTCCCATAACACCGAGGACGGACCATGCAGAGCCATCCCAGTTCATGTAGCCATTGGAGACATAGCTAAGACGTGGGCCAGCCCAGCTTGCATCGGTGCGGCCGGTCAGAGGATCGGATGGGCAGCGGAAGACCTGAACATTCTTGACGTATGGGGTTACCAAGCGGTACCAGGTGCAGTCCCACCAGTCCTGTTGGAGACCAGTTGGGAATGTTTCGTCATAGTCCTGAACATACATGATTGCTGCGAGGGACAGCTGCTTGAGGTTGGATGCACAGCTGGTCTGGCGAGCCTTCTCACGTGCCTGTGCGAAGACAGGGAAGAGGATCGCTGCGAGGATAGCGATGATGGCGATAACCACCAAAAGTTCAATCAGGGTAAAGCCAGATTTACGGGTACGGGAGATATTCATAAATGAGTGCGTCTTTCCTACACCCAGCGTTGGGTGTTGATAACCATCATTGGTCAGTGGATTCCACCGAGGTGGTTTCCGTCGGAACGTTGCGCGCCGCGTGGGCGCCACACCATAGCAAAACGTTTTGCTCAGATGTTGTTGCAATACTACCGGATAGCAAAACAACGTCCTATATCGCCATATTCAAAACGGCAAATAGTTCTAAATCTTACTGGAATTGTTAAACAAATCAACGACCAAGGTCACGTGGTTTTTTGGCGGGAGCGCGTGAGAATCGAACTCACTCAGGCTGGCTGAGCCAGCCCGCACACGGTTTTGAAGACCGGGAGGACCACCAGACCCCATCCGCCCCCACAAGTGAAACCTCATCCTATCGTTTATGGATGTTGGCTCATAAAGCATCACACATTTCCAGCTCAACGGAACAAACCGTAACCTCGTTGAACAAAGCTACGAGCTCTTTGGTGGCTCCGGATACTTTCGAATGAGGCGGCCCCAGACATCTGCAACGATCGGGCATTCACCAACATTTTCAAGCATCGTCAATGTCCGAGCACGCACTTTACGCTCATGCAAATATGGAAATGCTCGGCAAGCCTGCGGCCGGTCCGCATAGATAGAACAGGCGTTATCACTCCCAAGGAATGGACACGGTTCGCCCTTGATATAGGCATCGCCCGTCTTGGTCTCGGCAACATACCGCCGAACAAAGTATTCCGTCTTGACACCCAGTGCGCGTGCAATCCGGCGAACATCCTTCGATGTGACGGCAATCTCTTTACGCCGGCAACAGTTGCCACAGTCTAGACAATCGATTTTCTCAAATGCTAAATCTGCAAGTGCTGCGACTTCTGCATCAAGGTCATCGTTGGAGAGAGGCAACGCTTCCTTGATGTACTGCCGGTAGTACTTGTTTTGCGATGCATGTTCACGTGCATCCCGTCGGAGGGCAATTAAATCAATCTTTGGCAAGGTCTAACAACTTCCTGAATAACGACTACGTGCCACACCCCACGCGAGGAGGCCGTGGCAGGCACGGCCCCCGTAACAGCCTTAGCGAACACGCAACCCGAGGAAGTTAGCTGCCTGAAGGAGAATAAAGATGCTGTTTGGATCGAAGCGGTTACCGCCGCGCTTACTCGGAATAAAGAGCAAATCTCCGGGTTCAACGGCAACATTGAGCTTCTGGTTACCCTTTTGCAGAATCTGCTCAAGATCAACCATCACGACATCAGGTTTATCCGTACCGGGCTTCTGCCGTACGAGCTGTGCTTTCTTCAAGTCAGCACCTTGCGCTACATTTCCGGCAAGCTGCAGTGCTTCAACGATGTTAAGCGTGCCTTCTTTGTCAGGATAATCCTGAAGGCCAGGCTTTCCGACGGCACCAGACACCATAAACTGTGCTTTGAGTGGCGGAAGGAACAAGGTATCTCCAGCTTGTAGCTGTATTGGTGATACAGTTCCAGCCGTCGCAATCGTGGACAGATTCACTGGAATCTGCTTCCCTGCACGTAGGATCATGGCCTTTGACAACAGTGCCTTAGGTGTTGCACCACCCGCTGCGACGAGGACTGAAAGGACACCAGGGTCTTTTGGCAATGGCATCGGACCAGGCTTTTGAACCTCACCAAGAACCTGTATATGCGTTTTGGCGATGTCCAATTCTTGGAACCACAAAATATCGCCATCCAAGAGGACTTCGTTCTCAGTCAAATCAAGCTGACCAAGCAGCTTGACCAAATCGATTTTCTTAGGCATCCCGTTACGCAGGAGGGTGCAGGTGACCCACTCTGGACGATCTTGATTTATGACACCAATAGCCCCGATGACATCGATGAGGCGGGAGCCTTCCTTAATGCCAATCTTGCCCTGGTTACGTGCAGCGCCAATGACGATGATGCCAACTTGTGGCGGAGGAAGCTCGCGAACACTGACCAAAACCTCAGGGCGCTTTAGTTCCTTGCGCACGATGGCGAGAATCTTCTCTCTAAGCTCAGGCGCAGTTAAACCGGCAACATCGATGTCTCCCGAGTAAGGATACGTAATCTTGCCATCCCCGCGGACGGTCGCCACGATGGAATACTCATCCTCACCAAGCACCTTAATGGTTACTTCATCGCCCACGGCAATCTTATGAGCTTGCGTTTGTGCGAGAGCCTCAAGCGGCATCACACCGGCAAGCATTAAGCCCGCGACAGCACCCAGAACAAATGTGCGCCTAACCATGTGTTGATCCCTCATCCGTGATTGTCCCGCTCGTCGAAAGGACATCCGCCACCGTAAACCCACCGGTCACAGGCGTACGCGGGACGCCGTGAGCACCGTTCATCAATGGCAGCTTGCGGTAGGTCTCTTCCCAGTTTGGCAATGTAGACTCTGCAGCTTCAATGGTCGCTGTTGCAGCACTCTCACCAACCTGCGGTGCGTACGGTTGGGAATAGGCATAGTAGCCATAGCCATAGCCGTAGCTGTAGCCATAACCGTAGCCGTAACCATAACCGCGCTGGCCGGTCGGCGCTTTGTTGACGACCGTACCAAGGACGTTGATACGCGCCTGACGCAACATTTCCATGGCCTGCTTGGCGTTGGAACGTCGCGTTTCACCTGCACCAACCACAAACAGAATGCCATCCACCTTGCTAGCAAGAAGCGTTGCATCCGCAACAGCAAGCGTTGGAGGCGCATCGTAGAGAACAATGTCAGCCAGCTCCTGTAGAGCGTTAATCACTTGCTGCATCCGCTCAGAGCCAAGGAGCTCAGCCGGGTTTGGAGGCGTTGATCCCGCAGGGATGATACGAATCGGCGATAGCGGAGTTTCCTTGAGGACATCAGCGATGGTCGCCGTTCCAAGCAGAAGGTCAGTCAGCCCCGGCTTCTTCTCAACCTTGAAGATCTTGTGCTGCTGCGGACGCCGAAGGTCAGCATCCACAATAATGACACGCTTGCCATCGAGCGCAAGGGCCATCGCAAGGTTTGCCATCGTGGTGGACTTACCTTCACCTGGCACACTGGAAGTAACACCCAAGCTGCGGATAGGCGCATCGATGCTTGCAAACCCGAGGTTAGTTCGAAGTCCACGATAGCACTCAACAATCGGCGAGAACGCTTTTTGTCCGGCAATCAGGCGAAGACCTTCCTCTGGGATAGATGGAACCGCGCCAAGTGCCGTCAGACGAAGACTACGCTGTACATCTTCAGGGGAGTTGATCCGGTCATCCAGGTATTCCTGAAGCAACGCAAAACAGACCGCAAAGAACAGCGCCAACAGGACGCCGAGTCCGATGTTCTGCAGCTTCTTAGGGCGGATTGGTGCACCGGGAACCGATGAACGAGAAATAATCTTTGCTGGCTTACGACGGGCTTCTTCACGGAGCTTGAGCTCGGCAATCTTCGAGTCGTACATCTTGAACTCGCTCTGTGCCATTTCGAGTTCGCGCTGAATCCGGCCCATCTCGAGCTGCCAGTTAGGGAAGTTCCCCAACCGCTCACGTGCCTTGCTAACATTTCCGGCGAGGCGCTGGGACTGGACCTGAAGACCACGGATTTGAAAGTCCAGATCTGCCATTTTGGTCTTTGTCGATGCGTATTCAGGGTTGATTACCGCTGAACGGACACCAAGCGTGTCGACGGCTTTCTGGATGCGGCGCTTCAGAATGTTCGCCTTAATGTCCAACTGAACGACATTGATGTTCGTCGGCTGGTACTTCTCAAGGAGAATCGTCCGCTGCATGTCCAGCTCATCCAGCTGCGTCTTAAGACCCTGGATCTGAGCATCGGCCTCAGGGTTCTCAACATTCGAGAGACGCTTCGGTGCTATCGAAAGCTGCTCAGCAAGCAGCTCACGCTGGCTCGTCAAGGTCGCAATCTGGTTCTGGTTCGCCTGAAGCTGACCCTCAGCAGCGGTCACATCCGCGAGCTGAAGCTCCTGCCCCTTCGTCAACTCAACAACCTTATACTGGTTCTTGAAGTTGGCGAGGTCCTTCTCAAGCTTTTCCATCTTGGTGCGCGCTTCGCCACCATTACGCTCAGCAAACTTCCGAGCCTCTGTCACCTGTGCGAGGTCGTTGTCTGCTACCTCATGGATGTAGTAATCCAAAAGGACATTGGGAGCATCGCCAACCAGCTTCGGGCCCTCAACAGGAGCAATCGAAAACGCAGGGAGCCGGCCACCAAGGCGACGCGCAACTTCACCCTGAATTTCGCCATCCTGGAGCAGCTGGATCTGTGTTGCAACCGAATAACTCGGTGCCACCGCAAGCAGCGCAGAAAGTGGGTTGTCCGTATTGATGGAGTTGAGGCTGGCACTTTGACCAGCAACCAACAAACGGGCACGGGATTGATAAACAGGAGGTGTCAGCAATGTTACGACGACACTGATCACGAGGATCAGGAGAAACGTCTGAATGAAAATTGCTCGACGACGACGGAAAACGTCGATGTACTCGCGTACAGAAACGGATGCAGTCTGTTCTTCGCTGGGGTTAAAGCGGTCTTCCATAGGGCCTTTTGGTGTCGAACCGACGATACGCTGAACCATGGAACATCCTCTGTACGCGCCCCAAGTTACTCAATCTACGGTGCGTCCAGTGTATCGTACCCAAGGTTAATCAATGCTTATACATCGCAAATATCGCACACCCTGATGACTCTGACAAGAGCAATTAATTCTAAATTAAACGTTACGTTTGGCCTATCCGACCCCGCTGCCACATTTCCTCACATAATGTCGCTTATTCACCATCTAAACGAAGGTAGATGTGTAAAAACATCGCTCGACGAACCTTACATTGGATTGAATCGCTGAGACCGACGATTCAACTTCTGTCGCAGCGCATTGGCATTTGCTTTTCGGTTGGCAACTGCCTGAAGTCCCTTATTTGCCGATGCTATATCGCCACACTCACGCTGCACGCATGCCAAAACATAGCGAATTTCATCTGATTGCGGAAATGCCGCAGCTAAGCCTTTTAGCATCGGCACCGCTTTGTCTGGACGCCCGGATGCAAGCATCGATTGACCAAGAGCCACCCCAGCCTGAAGCCTTTGAGTGGGTTTGTCCGTTTCCTGAATAACTCTTTGTAAAGCTGCTTCGCCCGTATCCCGTTGCTTCCTGTCACTGCCGGCATGTGCCGTCCGAGCAAGCCCTGCCTCTAAATGCCAGTCGTTACCAGCATCCGCCGAGTCTCCATAAGCATCTACGACCTCATATGCACCCTCAGTGTCCCCAGATTCACGCAATATTCGGACAAGAACCGCCATCCGGCCACTCGTAGGCTCAAGAACAGCAACCTCTGCTGCTTCCAACGCTTCTGGATAGCGCTGCAGCGCCAACAGGGCTTTGGCCCGGATGTAATCTGTCTCAAACGGTACACTTCGCTTCGCATCAGGCAGGCTGGACAATGCGGTTCGTGGATCACCAAGCTCGACAAACACGCCAGCGGCTATCGTCGCCGCAGTCCCCACCTTTGAACCAGCATCCATGTCAATCGCATCCCGAGCAAAGCTTTGGGCATCCCCAAACTTGCCAGCCTTCAGGGCACATCGGGCGGCTTTCGCATAGGAGTTAGCCCCCATTCCAGCCTTTCCTGCGCCCAAGTAGCTCTGCATCGCAGCCTCAAACTGCTTGTCATGCTCCTGACGATTGGCAAGCTCTGTAAATGCCTCCGCATTCTTTGGGTCTTTGGAAACCGCGGCCATCAGCTGGCTTGTCGATAGCCGCTGCGGTTCCATCCACCAGATCCAACCGCTAGCACCGCAGAGAACCAGCGTGGAAACGATGCCCGCAATCACATCCGCTCGGACCTTCATCATCGCGTGCCACGCCCTTCTACCAATGTTTGGGATGCTCCAACATTGACCTGATAGGTCTCTGTTCCACCACGTGGCCACTTCACCTGCAGGGATAGCTGCTTCTTACCGACGGGAAATGCAATCACGACATCTTCAGAGGATGCCGATAAGTATCCACGCGCCGTTTGCACCTCGCGGCGGAGCCCACCAGCAAGAACAACCGCACCGATTGCCGAACCCTTCCTACGCTG
>Ga0255107_1000407_pt1 | contig 12096 bp, 14 predicted proteins | sample Law_Cont_RepC_8h_FD_188457 | JGI IMG/M metagenome (GOLD analysis project Ga0255107, IMG submission 188457) | Freshwater microbial communities from St. Lawrence River, New York, United States - Law_Cont_RepC_8h | ecosystem: Environmental > Aquatic > Freshwater > River | place: USA: New York... | reverse complement strand
GCAGCTGCCTTGGGATCAGTATCAGTGGAACGATGAACGTGAGCAGGTAGTCCTGGATCTTTGATGAGCTCGATCTCGTTAGACATTACTTATCTCGCCTTCATTGCTAGCCAGACTGCAACACCAATGAGCAGTCCGATTCCTAAAGTCCATACAAGTAAACCTTCAGTGACAGGGCCTACGCGACCAAGAGATGCGCCACCAAGTTGTGGTTCAGCTTCTGCGGCCTTGATCCACTTGATGATGGAGAGTTTTTCGTCTGGAGTAATTGTCTTATCGCTAAAGACGGGCATTGATTGTGGTCCTGTAATCATCGCTTCGTAGATATGACGCGGTTCAACGCCCATGACAGTAGGTGCATATTTACCTTGTGTCAGCGCTCCACCTTGTCCAGCAAAGTTGTGGCACATCGCGCAGTTAGTGCGAAAGAGTTCGCCACCTTCTGCAACAGATCCATCTCGCTCGTAATTCAACTGCTCTTCACCTGGGACCTGTGGCCCTGGTGCAAGGGATGCGACGTAGGTTGCAATTGCGTGCACTTGCTCTGCGTTATAGATAGGGGGTTTGCGCATTGCCTGAACGCTCATATCAGCCATAGGCATACGACCTGTTGCTACCTGGAAATCAACAGATGCCGCTCCCACGCCAATCAGTGATGGCGCAATCTGCCCACCTTCTGCATTCAGACCATGGCATGAAGAACATCCCTTAAGGAAGATCTGCTTACCTTCTTCAATAGTTACGGCGCGATCTGCAATCGAAGTGGTCTCATTGTTGACTGCGCTAGCAACCTGGAAAGTTGTGCCGATGGTGAAGAGAGCAAAGATCAAAAGAATTGGTCCTGCTGCACGATGTCTGCGTAGACGCGAGAGGCGCTTCACTGTGTTCCTTTCAGTTGGTCAGTCATGGTCGAAAGTTGAGCCTTTACTTGATGAGATAGATAGCTGAGAAGAGAGCAATCCAAACAACGTCAACGAAGTGCCAGTAGTAGGAAACAACGATTGCCGTTGTTGCCTGACCCTGTGTGAATCGACGAGCTTTCGCTACACGAATCAAGACGATGAGGAATGCGATGAGTCCGCCTGTAACGTGCAATCCGTGGAAACCTGTTGCGATATAGAAAACAGAACTATATGCAGTTGATGAAAGTGCCATACCTTCACTGACAAGGGCTGCGTACTCGTAAATCTGACCTGCGATGAAGAATCCGCCCATAAGGAATGTCAGAGCAAACCACTCACGCATTCCCCAGCTTCTGATATTCATCAGTGATCCTGTGCGACGAGCTTGATAACGCTCTGCAGCAAATACTCCGAACTGGCATGTGACTGATGAGAGAACGAGAACAGTTGTGTTCAGTGTTGCAAAAGGGATATTGAGAAATTCAGTTGATTCAAGCCAAACCTCTGGGCCTTGCACAGCACGAGTGGTGAAATACATCGCAAAGAGTGCGGCGAAAAACATGAGTTCGCTAGAGAGCCAAACAATCGTTCCGACCGCCACCATATTGGGGCGGGTGATTTTGTGGTGATCGCTCACGCTGGTGCTAGTCATGGGTGGCATTATTCCCGAAAAGGGGCGCACTAACCTATTTAGGACCCCTTCGAGCACCCCGATTTCCCGCCTAATCGAGGTGAAAAGGGTCACGCAAATCCGGTTCATTCTTTCGTCCTCGCCATTGTCGGCAGGCTATTAGACTTGCACCTATGTCAGACATTGCCGGAGCTAAGGAGCGCAAGTACTCCATCGTTCTCTACTCCGATGACGTCACTGTCCGTGAGGCTGTTATTGGAGCCCTGGGTTCCAAAGTTTCCCCCGATATGGCAGACCACGTCATTCATCAATTTGCGACCGCAGCAGCACTTCGCCTCTTCGTCGATGCCAAGAAAGTCGGAACAGATTCACCTATCGATCTCTTTATTTTAGATGGCGAAGCCGTCCCTGAAGGTGGCATCGGAATGGCTCGTCAATTAAAGGATGAAGTCTTCAACTGCCCACCAGTCATGGTCATTACTGGTCGCAAGGAAGATGCATGGCTTGCTGCCTGGTCTCGCGCCGAAGCAAATGTTCTTCATCCCGTGGACCCATTTACTCTCTCTCACACAGTTGCCGATCTTCTTCGTGCACGCACTATCGCGACAAGCGCATCTGCATAACGAGGTTTTTCCATGACTTCATCTCCTGTGAGCTGGAGCCTTCTTACTGAAAAATTACTGGCTGGCCTTGATCTCGAAAGAACTGAGATTCAGGCAGCGATGCAGGAGATTCTCGGTGGCCAATCAGATATTGAAAGCGTGAAGAGTTTTCTCCTTGCACTGAAAGCAAAGGGCGAGACTTCTGAAGAGGTCGGAGCGCTCGTTGAAGTCATGTATGCAAATGCTGCGCCCATCTCTATCGCAGAACGCGCAGTGGACACTGTGGGTACAGGCGGAGATGGTGCACACACCATCAATATCTCAACGACCGCTGCGATCATTGCAGCAGCTGCGGGAGCTCGCGTGGTTAAACATGGCAACCGCGCTGTCTCATCTAAATCGGGAGCATCAGATTTTCTCGAAGCACTGGGTGTATTTCCCGGCTTAAATGGCGCAGGAGTGGAGAGAACGGTGCGCGAACTAGGAATTGGATTCTGTTTTGCGCCAGTCTTTCATCCGGCTATGCGCTTTGCAGCACCTGCCCGTAAGGAGCTAGGAGTTCCCACCGTATTTAACATTTTGGGACCACTGGGGAATCCTGCGCAACCAAAGGCTGCAGCGATTGGTGTGGCCAATGAACGAATGCACCTTGTCATGGCTCAGGTGTTGGCCGATAAGGGATGCGATGGCTTTGTCTTCCGTGGCGATGATGGACTTGATGAAATCACGTTAACGACAACTACCTCAGTTCTCTCTATTGGAAAGTCTGAGATCCATAGTGATCGCATCGATGCAAAAGATTTTGGAATGATCAATGCTCCGATTGAAGCCCTTGTGGGTGGAGATGCACAGGAGAATGCGCGAATTTCGCGAGCAATATTTGCAGGAGAACGTGGTGCGCCGCGGGATGCAGTCCTACTCAATGCAGCAGCTGCGATTGCAGCATTTGAAGGCGATATGGATAGCGCGATTAAGGAACGGCTGACTCGAGGGTTAGAACGCGCAGCTGCCGCAGTTGATTCAGGAGCTGCCGCAGAGTTACTAACTAAGTGGGCTGCCCTTACTCAGGAGATTTCGGCTTCTTAACTTTCTTTCCAAAGTTATTGAGCTCTTCCAAGGTATAGATATCGCGAGAACCAAGTCGTTCCAGTAATCCGTGGAAGACATCCACTGTTGCCCGAGCATCATCTAAGGCGCGGTGGTTGGGAGTGGTCTGGGTTCCAAAGAAGGCAGCCAGAGTGCCTAGTTTGCAATTGGGGACCTCATCACGGGTGAGAACTTTGCGAGCGATGATGGCGGTGTCGAGCACAGGAAATTTTGGCCATTCAAAGTTGTGCGCACGAGCGGCATATGTGAGGAATGAGAGATCAAAGGGTGCGTTCTGAGCAACCAGCACAGTGTTATCAGGATGACCTAGAAATTCAAGAAGAGAAGGAAATATCTGAGCGATGGTGGGGGATTGAAAGACCATCTCATCAGTGATGCTGGTGAGATCTGTGATGTATGCAGGGATGGGATGTTGGGGATCGATGAAGGTTTCAAACTCTGCAATCACTTCGCCTCTACATATCTTTACAGCGCCAATCTCAGTAATTCCTGCACCCAGATGAGGAGCTCCACCTGTTGTCTCAAGGTCAATAACGACAAAGGTAGTTTCAACGAGAGGCCTTCCCATCTCTTGGAAGGTGCTCTGCCATGAAGAATTCACCGAATCGTTAGCCACTCGTTAACAGTAGATGATTGCTATGACATTGGTTGCGTAATACTCTCAACGCATGAGCGTCGATGAAGCACCAGCAGGATTGATCAGCGATTGGCATGCTGAAGGTAAAGGTGCCAATAAAGGCATTGGCGTCTTACTTGTTCATGGATTTACAGGATCGCCCGCATCGATGCGCCCCTGGGGTGAATATCTCAATCAACGCGGCTACACCGTCACCGTGCCACTACTTCCAGGACATGGAACGCGACCTGAAGATCTGAATTTAGTGCAGTGGCAAGAGTGGCCAGCAAAGGTTGAAAACGATCTCAATGTCTTGCTCCAAAGCTGCGAGAAGGTATTTATCTGTGGACTGTCTATGGGCGGTGGAACGGTTCTCAATGTTGCCACTCGCTATTCACAACAGCTAGCAGGGATGATTCTTGTCAATCCGATGATTCACGTGAAGCTCGTGCCCCATCAATTAGCGTGGGTGATCTCTCGCGTTCAGAAGATGCGCGATTCTGTCGGTGATGACATTAAGCGTCCAGGGATCACTGAATACGGTTATGACTCACTTCCCGCAGTCGGTGTCTATCAATTGCTGAAGATGCTTTCCTATACTCGTAAACGACTTCACGATGTGACTGTTCCACTGCAACTCTTTCATAGCGTCGACGATCACACGCTCCCAGTGTCAAACACGGAGATCATCATGAAGGGCGTTGGATCACGCGAGAAGAGCCGAATCGAACTCGTCAATAGTTACCACGTTGCAACCCTTGATTATGATCAGGAGATCATCTTCGAGAATTCTCGAATCTTTATTGAATCGCACTCATAACTCGACCTGAGGCGACAAATGTTGTTGCAGCCTCTAACTCAGGTGATAGGTATCGATCCGGACCAGGTCCTGCAACAGTTTTACGAAGCGCTGTGATGACCTTGGTCGAATCAGGGCTTGGGGTAAGAGGTGCGCGTAGTTCAATCGCGCGAGATGCAGTCACCAATTCGATGGCGATGATTCGAGTGAGATTCTTAATAGATGTGCGCAATTTACGTGCAGCAGACCAACCCATCGATACATGATCTTCTTGCATCGCAGATGATGGAATCGAGTCAACGCTTGCAGGGGATGCGAGTCTCTTATTCTCACTGACCAGTGCTGCTTGGGTGTATTGAGCAATCATGAGGCCAGAATCAACTCCAGGATCATCGGCAAGAAATGGCGGTAGTCCCGCGCTGCGATTCTTATCAAGTGCTCGGTCTGTGCGGCGCTCTGCGATGCTTCCTAAATCTGCAACAGCGATAGCGAGGAAGTCCAGCACATAGGCAACAGGTGCTCCATGGAAGTTTCCATTCGATGAGATGCGACCGTCATCAAGAACTACCGGGTTATCAATTACTGCAGCAAGCTCACGCAAGGCAACAGTTGCTGCATACTCCACAGTGTCGCGCACGGCGCCAGCAACTTGAGGTGCACAGCGAAGTGAGTACGCATCTTGTACGCGATCATCATTTTCTAGATGCCTTTCAAGGTTGCAAGCATGCGTGCAGCACTTTCTGCCTGACCCGGATGTGATCGCAGAGGAAGATGAAGTTCAGGGATGAATACACGATCTGTTCCGAGTAAACCTTCAACACTCATCGCTGCAACAACATCGGCGGTATTGACGAGCATTCTCAAATCTTCGATCGCAAGGATGAGCATTCCAAGCATGCCATCTGTGCCATTGATCAGAGCCAGACCCTCTTTTTCAGCTAATTCAATAGGAGTGATCTTTGATTCCTTGAGAAGTTCTGCAACAGGTCGTTGAACGCCCTTACTATCAAAAGCTTCTCCTTCACCCATAAGAACGAGTGCACAGTGAGCAAGAGGTGCTAAATCTCCACTGCATCCGAGAGAACCAAACTCACGAACAAGGGGAGTGATACCAGCGTTAAGAAGAGCTGCCATTGTCTGAGCCACGAGAGGCCTTACGCCAGTTTTTCCTGAGGAGAGAGTCTTTAAGCGCAGTGCCATAAGAGCTCGCACAACTTCTCTTTCAACAGGATCACCAACACCAGCTGCATGAGAGCGAATCAGTGACCGCTGCAGTTGAGTGCGAAGCTCTTGTGAAACGTGGCGATTAGCAAGTGCGCCGAATCCGGTTGAGATTCCATAGACGGGAGTTTCAGAAGCAGCAAGCTTTTCAACATGGTCGCGCGAGCTCTGCATTGCAGCAAGTGATTGCGGAGAGAGTGAGACGCTTGCGCCATCGCGTGCGATGGCAACGAGATCGCTAAAGGTCATGCCCGATGTTGTGATTACTACTTCTGCCATGATGTCACTGCTCTTCCTGATTTGTAGGTACTGTGAATGAGATTAACACCGGGGCGATAGGCCAAATGTATATAGGAAGGAGTTTGTAAGAGAACAAGATCTGCTCTCTTGCCCACACTTAACCGCCCGATATCCGTTCTTCGAAGTGCCTTGGCTCCGCCCAGCGTTGCAGCACGCACTGCTTCCTCCACGGTAAAGCCGAGAAGGCTTACTGCTGATGCAATGCAGAAGGGCATTGATGTTGTGTAACTCGAGCCGGGATTGCAATCGGATGCAATCGCAACAGTGGCACCTGCATCAAGAAAGCGTCGACCAAGTCCTGCTTGTGCATGCGTAGAGAATTCGGCACCAGGAAGAAGAGTTGCCACAGTGTTACTTGATGCTAGTAACTCAATATCTGCACTTGTTGATTTACTGACGTGATCTGCCGATGCGGCATCGAGTGCAACGGCGAGTGCGACACCTTTACCTGCTTCAAGTTGATTGGCATGAATACGCGCTCCCATGCCACGTGCGATACCGGCTCGCAATATTGCCTCTGATTGCTCTGGGCTAAATGCACCAAGATCACAGAAGGCATCAATCCATTTTGCTGAAGACTTTGGGATGATCGAATTGATGATGAGGTCTACATAGCCATCGGGATTGCTATGAAACTCTTCTGGAATGACATGTGCTGCAAGGAGAGTCGTCTCATCGGTGAACTCACTCGCGATAGCAAGGCTGCGAAGTTCATCCTTTTCTGTCAGGCCATATCCGGATTTGATTTCAATCGTTGTTGTGCCCGATGCAAGTGCTTCATTGAGGAGGCGCTGAGCGTTGACACGTAGTTGGACATCAGATGCCTGTCTTGTCGCCTTCACAGTCGATGCGATTCCGCCCGCCGTGTATTTCTCGCCGTGAGCGCGTGCTGCAAATTCCTCGGCGCGGTCTCCGGCAAAGATCAGGTGTGAGTGGGAATCTACAAAACCTGGGAGAAGCGTTTTACCTGTGCAATCAACTTCGTTATCTACACCAGATGGAGAACCCTGAGATATTTCAGTAATCAATCCATCTTCCACGATTAGCGTTGCATTGCGCAGAATGCCGAGATTGCCTTCTCCGAGTGATGAATCATTTGTTACAAGCGTTGCAATGTTGGTAAATGCAATCGAGCTCACTAGCTAGGCGCACCGTTCATCATGGGAACGTGAACACCCTTTTCAATAGCGACTTCCTTTGCATGTTCATACCCAGCATCCGCATGTCGGATAACACCCATACCTGGGTCATTGGTGAGAACGCGCTCTAACTTCTGTGCGGCAAGTGGAGTTCCATCTGCAACGCTGACTTGTCCTGCATGGATCGAGCGACCAATGCCGACTCCGCCACCGTGGTGAATAGAGACCCATGAAGCGCCCGATGAAATGTTGATCATTGCATTCAGTAGTGGCCAGTCAGCAATTGCATCTGATCCATCGAGCATTGCTTCAGATTCACGGTATGGGGATGCAACGCTTCCACAATCAAGGTGATCGCGACCAATGACTATTGGTGCGCTGACTTCACCACTTGCAACGAGATCATTAAATTTCAACCCAGCCTTATCGCGTTCTCCATATCCAAGCCAACAGATACGTGCTGGAAGTCCTTCAAATTCAACGCGATCTTGCGCCATCTTGATCCAGCGATGTAGATGCTTATTCTCAGGAAAGAGGTCCAGAACCGCTTGATCCGTACGCGCAATATCTTTGGGATCTCCGGAGAGTGCAACCCATCGAAATGGCCCTTTTCCTTCGCAGAAAAGGGGTCGAATGTATTCTGGAATAAAGCCTGGGAATTCAAATGCTCGTTGATATCCGCCTTGGCGCGCTTCATCGCGGATGGAGTTTCCATAATCAAAGACGACTGCGCCCTTATCCTGGAAGTTAACCATTGCTTCAACATGCTTTGCCATTGATTCTTTAGCGCGCTTGGCAAAGTCAACAGGGTCGCGATCTGCGCTATCGCGCGCATCATTGATATCAATGCCTTCGGGAATATAGAAGAGAGGATCATGTGCTGATGTTTGATCTGTGACGATATCTATCGGCACGCCCATAGCTAAGAGCTGGGGGAGAACGGTTGCGCTATTTCCGACAAGACCGATTGAGATCGCCTTCTTCTCATTCTTAGCCTTCACGGCCATAGAGATGGCATCTTCGAGATTATCTGCAATCACATCGAGATATCGCTTGGTAACGCGGCGCTTGAGTCTGGAACCATCGATATCGATGATCAAACATGTTCCTTCATTCATAGTGATTGCTAGTGGCTGCGCTCCACCCATGCCACCGCATCCACCAGTGACGGTCAGAGTTCCAGCGAGCGTGCCACCAAAATGCTTTTCAGCAACGGCTGCGAATGTTTCATATGTTCCCTGCAAGATTCCTTGTGTGCCGATATAGATCCAGGATCCTGCCGTCATCTGGCCATACATCGTTAAACCTAAATTTTCGAGTCTACGAAATTCTGGCCAGGTTGCCCAATCTCCAACAAGGTTGGAGTTGGCAAGGAGAACGCGTGGTGCCCATTCATGTGTTTGAAATACTCCGACAGGTTTTCCAGATTGCACCAACATTGCGTGCAGCTTTACCTGTTCCACCATAGACAACCAATTTATCCGGGTGTTCGGCAACTTCTGGATCAAGGTTGTTCTGCAACATTCGTAGCGCTGCTTCTTGGCCCCAACCGAGTGCGGTCTTTGTTGTGCCGCGAGGTGCTCGAACTGGACGTGGTCCTGACATCATTCGAGCACTATATATCTGCATCAATGCCGTTACCACTACCCTTCATCTATGGCACTGCCACATGATCCTCTCTGGCCACGCGCTGCATCTTTATTCTCAACAAAGGTGGATGCTCCTTGTGATGTCATGCTTGTTGGAGTTCCAGCCTCACGCACAAGTTTGAGTCCCACATCAGCTCATCACACTCCCGATGCAATTCGCAACGCATTATTGCGATACTCCAGCGCTCATTCAGATCAGCGAGTAAATCTTGAAAGGCTAGCTCTTGTCGATGCAGGAAATATCTCATCCCCTGATGACGATGAAACTAAGTCGATTGTTGAGTTGGGCGCCCTAGCTAAGAAGAGCTCACTGGTCATTGCACTCGGCGGAGATAACTCGATTACCTATACGGCCGCGAAGGCCACAGATGCGACAGGGCTGATTACATTGGATGCGCACTATGACTTGCGCGATGGAGTCAGTAACGGTTCACCCGTTCGTCGCCTTATCGAAGCGGGCCTCAGTGGAAAGAAAGTAGTGCAGATTGGTATTGCAGATTTCTCCAACTCCACCGAGTATGCCACGCGAGCAAAAGATTATGGAATCACTGTGATTCCTCGAAGCCAATTGCGCACTAAGAGCATTGAAGAAATCTGGGCTGCAGCGCTCTCTGTTGCAGGCGATAAGGTCTTCGTTGATTTTGATATGGATGTGTGCGATCGCTCTGTAGTTCCTGCCTGCCCAGCGGCTGCTCCCGGAGGAATCAGCGCAGATGAATTACGCCAATTCGCTTTTCTTGCAGGCGCATCACGATCTGTCGTTGGCGCAGATATCACTGAAATTGATTCAGCAAAGGATTCGGAAGATGAACGCACTGTGCGACTTGCAGCTCTTGCCATCCTTGAAATGATTGCTGGTTTCTCAACCCGTAGTTGAAATTGCAGTTAGCGGATACTTCTCTAGAATCACCCTGTGAATAAGGTCTTGGGTGCGCTAGGTGGCAATAAGGCAGCTGATGCATTTCGTAAAACGGTTTCAGGTGATCCAAGTGGTGCACCTGCATGGTCACAGCAGATGGCAATCGGAAATGATGTTGGGTTATTTGGACCAGAGAGCGCTGTCTGGCAGGTACATGGATGCATTGCAACTTTAGTTGGCGGAATACGCGCACTGCTCATGCAGGCAGCCCATCCTGCAGCACTTACTGGAGTTGCAGAACACTCTGCTTATGACACCGATCCTTTAGGCCGCTTGGAGCGCACAACGCGCTGGCTGACAATTACATCATTCGGTTCCACCGAGGCGATTGAGATTGAAGCGCGCAGAGTGCGCCAGATGCATACTCGAGTAGAAGGTGACTTCGAGCAGAGATCTGGTGAACGCACTCGATATAGCGCAAGTGATCCGAGGTATCTGTTGTGGGTGCATTGCGCCTTTACCGATTCATTCTTGCGAGCACATCAGGAACTTGGTTACCCATTGCCGCAAGGCGCTGATCGCTATGTGCGAGAGTGGGCAAAGAGTGCACAGCCACTCGGACTCCAGACTGCGCCTCAATCAGAGGCTGAACTTGCGGATGTGATGGATAACTTTGTGCGTAATGAAGTTGTAACCATTGCAATGACACCACCGATTGTGGGATTCATTCTAAAACCTCCATTTTCGCGAGGTGGACTCTTCTTCTATCGAATTCTTGCCAACGCAGCTATCGCCACGATCGATGAACCATTTCTTTCGGTTCTTGGACTCAAACCTCGTTCAAAATCCTGGCTGAAGGTAAGCAAAGTCTTGCTTGATTTGCTTTCATACATGCTGGGTCATGAATCACCGAGCCAGAAGATTGCGCGTAAAAGAATCAACGCTCTACAGTGACGCCATGTCAGAGTGCATCTTCTGCAAAATAGTCGAGGGATCTATTCCATCCTATAAGGTCTATGAGAACGATGATTGCTATGCATTCTTAGATATTTTCCCAGCTAATCGCGGCCACACCTTGGTCATTCCAAAGAAGCATGTCAAAGACATTCATGATGCAGATGCCCTTACCTATTCGCAGGTGGCGGCAACTGCCAAAGAGGTGGCTGACTTACTGGCTAAGCAATTGGGATCGGATGGGACGACAGTTTTTCAGATGAGTAAAGAGGCTGGATGGCAGACGGTCTTTCACCTGCATATGCATGTGATCCCGCGCTGGGAGAACGATGACCTACACAAGCCGTGGGATATTGCACCGGCTAGCGATGTAGACCTTCGTGAAGTTCTGCAACAGATTACTAAGTAGAGCACACTTCTCCTATGCAAAACCCAGACGCGATTGTTATTGGCGCGGGGATAGTCGGAGCATCATCTGCGCTATCTCTGACTAATGCAGGCTTGAAAGTTTTAGTCATTGATCGCGGCGCTGTCTCCAGTGGAACTACTGGAGCGGGTGAAGGCAACATTCTTGTGTCAGATAAAGATCCGGGTCCTGAACTCACACTTGCTCTGCGCTCACGTGATTTGTGGTTTGAGATGCAAGAAGATGTTGGCGATAGTTTTGAGTTAGAGGCAAAGGGTGGAGTAGTTGTTGCTCGCCATGAGGATGGCCCGCTGATGAAGCTTGCAGCTGAGCAATCTGAGCATGGAGTGGTTACTCAGAAGTTAGATCACACATCACTGCATGAACTTGAACCATATCTGCACCCAGAGTTTCATTCCGGTGTCCTCTATCCGCAAGATGCGCAATGTCAGCCAATGTTGGCAGCAGCTCATGTGATCCGCACAGTGATTAAACGCGGGGGCGCCTTCATCTCCCAAGCAAGAGTCACACGCATCATTGTTGAAAATGGTTCTGTAGCCGGCATTGAGACGACGCAGGGAATCTTTAGAGCCCCCATCATTGTGAATGCAACGGGCACATGGGCGGGGGAGTTGGCCAAGATGGCTGGCTCAGATCTGCCCATTGCGCCACGCAAAGGTTTTATCTTGGTCACAGAGCCAACAGGTAAATATGTATTCCACAAAGTTTATGACTCAGATTATGTGACCAACGTTGCAAGTAGCGATGCAGATTTACAGACAAGTACAGTCGTTGAAGGAACACGCAGTGGGACCATTCTTATTGGTGCAAGCCGTGAACGCATTGGCTTCGATGGCTCCATGAATTATGAAATTCTGCGACGTCTTGCAGCTCAAGCGACATCACTCTTT
>Ga0255107_1000401_pt1 | contig 12171 bp, 8 predicted proteins | sample Law_Cont_RepC_8h_FD_188457 | JGI IMG/M metagenome (GOLD analysis project Ga0255107, IMG submission 188457) | Freshwater microbial communities from St. Lawrence River, New York, United States - Law_Cont_RepC_8h | ecosystem: Environmental > Aquatic > Freshwater > River | place: USA: New York... | reverse complement strand
GTAAGCGACAGGCTATGGGACGTAGATTTTGGTCGTAGTAGCGGAAAAATGACGATCGACGGAATACCCAATAGGAGAAAGACAACCCCTGTCGAAACATAGGCATTCCCGCGTGGTTCAACGCTATCATCGGCGCCCAGCAAGGTTCCACCAAGCAGCGCAACCCAAATCAGCACACTGCTAAGCTCATATGCTGGGGATGCCAGGGCAGATACGGACACAGCAGCGAGGAGCCCGCAGGCAGCACGGGACATCACGGTGGTGTCCGGATGCAACATCACTGCACGCTTTGCTGCTTCGCTCCAAAGCCAAGAGAGAAACATTATCAACAACAGGAACGCAGGAATTCCAAAGTCAACAGTGAACTGCAGCGGGAATGAGTGTGCATTGTTTGCAAGCGTTCCTCCCGTCATCTTAACCTGCCACGGAGCCTCACCCAGGTGACTGTAGAGCCCTTGCCTGGTCAGATACCCGCCAGTTCCCCAGCCGGTTGCCGGGAAGTCTGAAATCATCCGGTAGGCTGTGTTCCACAGTGATGACCTTGCTGCGACAGAACCAAGCTCCCACCATGCGACCATCCCACCTGCCCGGGATGTGAGAGAGTTCCAGAGCCCACTACTTGAAAGTACAATCCCTCCGCCAACAATGAGCCAGAGCCAGACACTCCCAACGATGCGTTGAAGTAAGGGTTGGTCATCGACAACACGGTGCCTCCGGCCCGAGAGTGTAGAGAGGGCAGCAATGACAACACACCCGCTGATTCCACCCAACCATCCGGCGCGGCAACGCGCGAATGCCCAGGCAAGGGCGATTACAAGGGTCGCTCCAACAGCAAGGGTTTTCTGTAACGGGGGAGCTCCGCGATGAACGGCAAAAGCAACGGTAATCGGAAGGAGAAAACCAAGGAGGGTCCCAATCGCCTCATGCGTACCAAAGAGGCTTAGTGAGCTTGCATGAAACGCCGTGCCGCGCAGTGTATCCCCAGAGACTCCGTACCTCGACAAGTCAATGCCGGCAACGAATATGGCGATGCCGCCAACACCTGTAAGAACCATCATCCGCTCAGAGCGGGTCCCAGAACAAAACAACCCGGCGATCAATGCCGCCGCCGCGGACATCCAGCGAAGCCAACCACCGAAAGCTTGCATCGGAAAGCCCGTCCCAAAGGATCTGTAAGTAACCCAGCCAAGGAGACATCCCAAAGCTGCAAGCAATACGATGGATGCCGACCGACGATGCGTCGCGGTTGGCCAGTTAAAGCCAAGGAACGTGACCCACCCCACGAATCCGAGGCAAAGAGCTCCGGTACGAAGAGTCTGAGTCACCGCTGGGATATCACCAATTAGGTGAAGTGCGATTAATGAACAGATCCACAGAACACGGCTGGAAAATCGCGGAACCAGTACAGCAGTCGTACCAGCACTCCGAGCCGACTTCGTTCGCCATCGCTCACGTTCCCGTTCGCGGCGTTCCCATGGATCATTCGTTGACATTTGCGTTATGAACGCATTTTACTAGGCTGGCGGCGGAATCTGTAATCATGAAGGCACTGTTCGATCACAGTCTTCATTTCCAATCGGAAGCGGTCATACCCAAATGTCTCCGCATGGGCACGAATCCGCTGCGGATCAATGTCCATTTTACTGACCGCTTGCATCGCCTCAGCAACACTGTCAACAGATGGCTCATCAAAGAACACACCAGTCACACCTTCGACAACCGTTTCAATCGCTCCGCCAGCACGGTAAGCGACCACGGGGCGCCCCGCCGCCATTGCTTCAATCGGCGCGATACCAAAGTCTTCTTCACCCGGAAAGAGAAAACCTATACAGTTACCGAACAGCCCTTCAACTTCACCATCCGGGACGCGGCCCAGAAACTCAACCGTCGGGCCGGCAATCGCTTTGAGGCGGGATTCATCAGGGCCTGAACCAACGACTTTGAGGCGGACACCAAGCTTCGTCGCTGCCTGAACAGCCAAATCGACGCGCTTATAGCCGAGAAAACGAGAGACACATAGCCAGTAGTCAAGCGTAGGTTTTTCAACGATTTGAATACGATTTGTATTCACGGGCGGAAAGACAACCACTGAGTTACGGCGGTAGAACTTCTCCACGCGGGATGCAACATTATCAGAGTTACAAATGAAAAAGTCGGGGCGCTGTGCAGCGAGGTAATCCCAAGCACGCAAGCGATGAATAACCCACGGCATTAGCAAGCGCTCAAGCTTCCCAAAACCACCCTCATCCACATACTCACGGTAGCGCCACGCAAACCGGCTTGGCGTATGGCAGTAGGTCACATGACAGGTGTGGGGATAGGTAATGATGCCTTTAGCGAACGATGATGTACTCGAGATCACGAGGTCATACTCGCGCAAATCGAGCATTTCAAAAGCCATCGGGAACAGCGTCAAAAACTTCTTGTGATGTCGGTTGGTACCAGCGAGAGGCAGCTTTTGCAGAAAGGACGTCCGCACATCCATTTGCCGGAAAGACTTGAATGTGTGGTCGGCATCGTAGACCGATGTAAAGATAGGTGCATCGGGCCAAATCTCATGAAAGGCTTCGACAACACGCTCCGCGCCGCCTGACTGCGTTAGATAATCGTGGACAATTGCGACCTTCATTGGTTGTGGTTCCATCATTCCCTAATTCTCCCGATGCAAACCAAGCCGATGAGTGCCCATGTGATTTGTTATGCACAAACCGAGTTTGGTCCTCATGATACCTGTCGTCAACGAAGGACGTCTGTATAAACATTTACACATGCATAAGCAGTTGCGTCCCATGAAAAGTGACTTGCGCGTTCAAGCCCGTGACAGACAGCTGTTTCACGGTATCCACTGTCCATGATGAGGCGATGAAGCTTTTCGACTTGAACGTCAATGTCATCTGGATCGGCAGTAAAGTCAGGATTTCCCACAACCTCAGGCAAGCTTGCACGATCACTTGCAAGGATTGGGCAACCGGATGCCATCGCTTCAAGGACTGGCCAGCCAAATCCTTCGTACAGACTCGGGAAATGAAGAACATTCGCAAACCGATACACCGCGCGGAGATCCGCTTCGCTGACACGCCCCAAGTGGAAAACATCCCCCCGAAGGCCTAGATCAGCCACGATGTCGTTCTCATCATCGAAAAAAGCCGCACCAACCCGCAGCAAGGCCACATTCGGTATGAGTTTCTTTAAACGCGCAAGAACCTCGAGAACCACAGGCGTATTTTTGTAACGGTTTCGCGTCCCAACCTGCAAGATAAACACGCGACTTGTATCCAGCCGGTGCCGGGCTGCAAAGTCCAAATGTTCATCCTGGAGCGAAATACCATTGGGCGGCATTGCCTGAAAATCCGTCTCGAGCCCAATCGGCACGATGCTTATCTGTTCAGGGGAAAAGCCAGCGTGTGTGATCAGGTCATTCCGTGTGGATTGGGAAACACACAACACCCGGGCACAGCTACGCATCGCTTCGATGCGCTTTAGAAAAGACCGGAGCACCCACGGTTTATAAGGGACATCGACAATCCCCTTGATGTACAGCAGCGGGATGATGTCAAAGCACGTGACCACTGTTCGGTCCGGGTCAACCGCACCGGCAAGCGTAGCATGACTGTGGTCAAGAATGTGATAGACGTCTGCTTCGACATTTCGAATGGCTCTTGGATACTTGACCCAACGTCCGTAGATACTAGCCAGCCGCTGCTGAGATGCATTTGGCAACCAGGTCATCCATGGCTCTACCCCGGAGCACTGTAGAACATCCAGATTCCAATGTGGCCCAAGGTGATACGGCAGCCGCTCGAGGAACCCCTTGCGGAAGCGGGACATACTGACACTTGGAAATTCATCCACATTGGGGAGAATGACAAGCTTTGAGGCAGCTGCCTTAGATGACATCAGCCAGCCACATCCGCGTAGTGCTTTAGGTAGGCCGCACCGATGTTTTCCCATGTCAATGGGTACGCACATTTCTGGGCGGCATCCCGCCGGGCTGGAAGCAAGTCGATACGCCCCGAGACTTCCTGTAAAGCTGCAGCTAGTTCAGTCACGGACTCAGTGTCATCGATCACAACACCCGCTCCCAGCCCGACCGCTTCCGCGCCGCCTGTGGTTTTGGCCGTGATGACCGGGAGCCCGCTTGCAAGGGCTTCCACTAAAACGAGCGCGCATGCTTCGTACCTGGATGGAAAGACAAAGCAATCCGATGCGCGCATGAGGTGCGCAAGGTCTGTCCTAAAGTCGAGAAAATGTACACGCTTTGCAAGGCCAAGCTCTTCAGCAAGGGCTGGCCATGGGCTTCCAGCAACACGCCCGGCAACCGCCAGATGGACATCCGGTACAGAGACCAGCGCTCTCAGAACTCCATCCAGGTTTTTTCGTCCGGTTCGGATATCCCCAGCAAACAAGGCTAGAAAGACGCCCTCTGGAAGTCCAAGCAATGTGCGGTCTTCCTGTCCGGGAAAAAACTCGGTAGGATCAACACCATTTAGGACGACGCCGACCTTACTCTCAGGGATTCCACAGAGTGTCGTAAGCTCATGTCGAATCGTGGATGATGCACCAATAACCCTGCGGGCATCCCGGAATGCCTTGCGCTCCCCCCATGCATTCAGCGTTGTATAGAGCCTTTGATAGAGGGCATACGGACCGGATGTCATCCGACTTGGGTGCATCCGGTGACGGAGCCAAGCAGTATGGACGAATTGGGCTGTGTTGATGTGATGGGCACCATCGAGGGTCCACCCATAGCCGTGGATGACATCGTAGGTCGTGCGTTTTCGCTTCAGCTCCCGGTTAGCTGTAGCGATGGACTGCAGCCCATACGCAAGGTCATTCGAACGGGTTTTCGGTTGAACCGGAATCCATGTCGCACCAGCATCCAAAATGTCCTGATCGACTTGATCCGCATACAAATCCACACTGTGCCCGGACCGAAGTGCGGCAAGGGATATCTCACGGTTCGCACGGCCCTGGCCATCCCCTTTTCGCGCGTACCGGGACACAATTGCAATTCGCATCAGTGGGAGAGACCCGCCCGGCCAAGAGGACGGAATTTCTCCGGCAGTAGGGAGATAACCCGGTTTACGAGTTTGCCGGGCGCAACATCAGGCACTTCCTGTTCCAGAAGCTTATCCATGATTCCAAAGCAGCTCCAAATGAGGATGCTCGGGGCGTAATAGCCACCTTGGAGCCAGTTACCAAACGTGACAACTGCGATGGCAATCCATTCCAGTGATGTTGAGACCCGGCGGATATCCCAGAGTTTAATGATTACCCAGGACATCCTTCCCATGAGAACCATGTAGAGAATGCCACCAACAAACCCGGTACTCACGATGATGTTGGTGAAGTCGAGTTCGGTTGAAAAGGTTCCATCCTCGCCGTCTCCACCTTGACTAAAGCGACGTCCTGCGATGGTGGTCGACCCGAGTCCCCGTCCGATTGGATTGCGGATGCCGCTGGTGAATCCGATTTCAACGAGACCTGCGTGTTTGGTTGCAGTCGAACGCTCGGAACCGAGCGGATTCGTCAAACCCTCAACTTGGTGTTCAACGAAGACAGCTGCATTCCGGTCGAGGTTTAGGGAGCGCGTCTGATTCAGACCAATGAGGAGACCGGCAATACCGATGCCGACACCGAGGACAATGCGTGGAATACGTGTGGCTGGACGTTTATCGAGAAAGCTCCATGAGATGATGCATCCGGCGAGTAACATCACGACACCTGAGCGGGATGACGATAGGAAAATCGTGCCTGCAATAAACACGAACGGAATCGCATACAAGTATTTACGCAAGAGAAAACGTGTCCAGGCGACCATCGCACCCATTAGCATTAGGGTGACATATTCACCAAACGAGAGGGATGCACCAAACACGCGAACAACATCATTGTTAAGAAACTGCTTATACTTTGAGACCACCATCCAATAACGCTCAACATTGGACATCTCACCAAATTGCTGCCTTAGTCCGATCAGGGCTGCGATCACCGATGTGATAACCAGCACGGTCCCAATCGTCGCTAGTGTCTGCTTGCCTCCGTGATGTCGTCCGACAAAGAACCACAGCAAGGGTCCAATATAGAACATTGCTCCACCGAGGCCTACCAGAATGCCGCCTTGATTGGGGTTGAAGATCTGTAGGACCATCACGGCAAGCAAAGCGACGGTGATCTTAATCGTGGTGTTCTTCACCGAAATCCAGCGGTTACTGGCGATTCGGATGAATAGTAGGGTCCCGACGGCCGCTCCGATAAGGGTTAGTGGTTCGTTCGACTGATAACCAATACTCGGAATCAGCTCGCGTCTAATCAGACCCAAAAAGGGAAGAAACGCGGCAAGGATCGAGAACCCGATCATCGGGTATTGAACAATGCTGCCCCCAATAACCGCGGCGAGGATCAACGCAATCATGATGCGCAGCGGTTCGGACAACGTTCCTGCGCTTGGCTCATCGATGCCGTAGAGCCCAAGCGTAAACGGAAGGAGCATTAGGACGGCACAACCTACTGTTCCGGCATGCCGGAATAGTAGGTTGCGAAGGCTAACTGTCAGTTGAACTAGCACGCTCTACCTAAACAGTCGTAGCAATCCGGTAACTGTCGTGACAGCCCATAGTGCATCCTGTAAGCTGAAGCGCTTCCTTCCAGCCCTTGACTCAACGAATATACTGTCATCCGGCTTTACAGGAACATCCTTTGTAAGATCTCCCTTTAGCATCATCTCGACGTTATGCGTCGTTGTCTCATCTTTGCCATCGGTGAGCTTGCGCGTCAGGCGAACATTCCTCAAGTCAGCATTTTGGGCGGGTAACCCGGCAATCGAAAGCGCTTCAAAGAGAGTGAGCGAACGGTCATCCGGGTAAATGATTTCGCCAGTCTTTTGTGTTGCACCGTTGGTGCGGAAGACTCTTTTATTCTGCGGAATGACAAGGACATCTCCAGCTTCAAGCTTGGTGCCACCCTTTACAATGCCCGTCTCCAATATCCCGCGAAGGTCTACCTTAATCGTCTGTCCCTTGCGGACAATACTTGCCTGGGAGAGCGCGGCAGCGGGTGTCACACCGCCAGCGGCATTCAACACAGCCAAGATAGAGCCATCCCGGGGAACGACAACACTGCTTTGCGAACGCACCTCACCGACAACCCTTACCATTGTTTCGCTTGGATCGGATTCATCAATGATGATATTGTCGCCGCTCTCAAGCGTTATATTCTGCTTTTGGTCACCCGTGTAGAGCTTGCCGACATCCACTGTCACCGGCCCTGCTGGACGGTACACAACAAGCTTGTAGAACTCATAGCGGTCCGATGGGAGTCCACCCGCAAGCGCGAGGATATCGAGCAGGCGCATCCCGTCCCGTAGCTCAACCTTGCCAGCGTTACGGACATCACCGTAGATGTTTACCGTCATCGGTTCCCGCGCGGCCACCGAAACCGAAACGACCGGGTTCACCAGCTGTTTGGCATCGACAATCGCTTTCTTGACCAGATTACCGATCTCAGAAACGGTCTTTCCGGTAACCGAAATCGGGCCGAAAAAGTAGCTGATGCTGTTGTCGTTCTGGACACGCGTACCGGCGATGGAAAATTCAGGATGGTTCAGGACCTGAATGGAGATTGTGTCTCCAACCTTGACTTTGTAATCGGATGCAACTGCCGGAGCCGGGGCCTGTGCGTACGCGGACTGCACCGGGATTCCTCCAAGCGCGACGAGGCATGTCATCACGACCAACGATTTGTTTACTTGCATCACTTTGTATCCGTACCCGATGATTCGACAGCTGCAGGTTCAGGCGATGCATCGACACCCTTGCCCGGTGTATCCACATTGCCAGGGATGTAGTACTTGCCGTACCCATAGCCATAGCCGTAACCGTAGTAATAGTAGTACCCACCACCTGGACTTGATATACGGTTTAGAACAGTTCCAAGCACCGAAGTTCCAGCGCGCTGCAAAAGTTCCACGGAGCGCCGGATATTGGCTTTCTTCGTATCGCCAAACGCGACGACGAGGAGAACGCCATCCATGCGAGCTGAGAGGACAATCGAGTCAGCAACAAGCAACGTCGGCGGGGTATCGAAGAGTACGATATCGGCACGCTCTTTGAGCTGCTCGACCACACGCTCCATTGCAGAGCTGCCAAGAAGCTCAGCCGGGTTTGGTGGAGGTGAACCCGCTGGGACAATCCAGACGTTCTCCACGTTTGTAGGCTGCATCACATCATCCAGTGTGTGCGAGTCAACAAGGACATCGGTGAGGCCAGGATTCGATTCCACCTTGAAGAGCTTGTGCTGACTCGGACGGCGAAGGTCGGCATCCACAATCACCACACGCTTACCATCGAGAGCAAGAGCCATCGCGAGGTTCGCCGCAGTGGTTGACTTACCCTCGGATGGAACCGAGGACGTGATCAGCAATGTGCGCAGCTCATTCCCAACCGCAGCAAAGTTCAGATTGGTTCGCAGACTTCGATAGGACTCCATGAGAGGAGAGAAACTCGAAATATCGCGGATGAGACGAAGGCCCTCCTCCTCCACCATCGGTACATGGCCCAGGCTTGGGAGGCGAAGAACGCGTTCAGCTTCTTCGGGGCTGTTGATACGGTCATCGAGAAGCTCAAGTAAGAGCGCAATCGCAAAGCCTAGAACCAGGCCGATAACCGCAGCAAGGATGATGTTCTGCTGTTTCTTTGGGCGAATCGGGATGGTTGGAAGCAGAGCGCGTTCAATCGGCTGGATGTTGGTGCTGATGGTCTTGAGGCGCAGCTCGATATTTTGAGCCTGATCGGACCAGTACTTTGAGCGCTCCTGGCTGGACTTGATCCGCGACTCGAGGCGCTGATAGTAGTTCTCCCAAAGCGGGAACTGGTTCAGGCGGGCATCGGCTGCCTTCAATGATGTTGCAATGCCGGCAGCACGTGTTGCCGCAGCGGATGCATCGATTTCAAGCTGAATAATCCGCTCGTTCAACGTCGCGTAGGCAGGGTTGAAGCGTGCTGTACGGATTGGAGTCGACTTGCGATACTTGACCAGACGTAGCCGAAGCTCAGCCAGCTCTTTTGTTTTCACGACGATGGCATCCGCGCTTGGGCCAAGAGTCGTTCCGAGCGATGTTAGCTGGGTTTCAAGCTCATCGATTTTGACCTGAAAGGACTGTACTGTCGGGTCTGCATCGGCGGATGGGATGTCGCTTCTGGTCGTCGGGATGGTCTTCAGTCGCTCCCGGCTGCTTTCGATTTTGCGCTGAGCCTCGATAGAACCGGCGCGCGCGGTGTTGTATGCAATCTGTAAATCGGTGACAACCTGCTGCTGGGCTTCGCGGTTACTGAGCAAATCAGGAAGGTTTTTGTCCTTCTTCAGCGTCTGCAGCTCGGTCAGTGCAGTCATCGCGTCATCATTGTTGACTTTCGCCTGATCCGTTGCAAACTGACTCGCTTGCCGCAGGCTGGACTCACCTTTGGTCTTTACATTTTCGGTGTAGACATCCACCAATGTGTTTGCGGTATCGCGCACAAGACTGGGGTTGTCGCCCTCGGCAGTGACTTCAATAATGGATGTATTTTCAACTACATCGACGGTAACCAAAGGAAGGGCTTTGGCGCTGAGTCTGCGACCAACTTCATCTTTGATTTCTGACCGTTGAATCATCTCAACCTGAGTCAGTGGGGAGTATTGCTGGCTTAGTTGAAACAGGGCCGCAAGTGGATCCGTGCTGACATTGTTGATGACATAGGATGGCGGAGAAACAAGCAGGCGTGCGACGGCTCTGTACGTGGGGGCCTGAACCATGGTGATCAGTACGCCGACCACCAGAACAAAAGCAAAGACCTGAAAAATGACCAGTCTGCGCCGGCGGAACATGTCACCATATTCCTGTAACGACAGCGATTGGCCGGTTTCGTTTACGCTTTCAACTCGTTCTTGCATGTAGCCCCTCGGGCGACATGGATACTCCCCAGCATCAGTACGCCCCTTCCGCTTTCAATACTGCAGGTATTACACGCAGTAACACCCAACAGTCAAGCAGAATAGAACGGTGACGAAGATATTCCAAGTCCAGGTCAACCCATTCCGAAAAAGTGAGTCTACTACGTCCTGTCACTTCGCGGAGGCACAAGAGGCCTGGTTTGCCCTGTAAACGAGATTTTTGCAGTGTGGAATATGCATCAACTTCTTTTGGAAGATGAGGGCGCGGGCCGACCAATGTCATCGTCCCGGAAAGAACCAACCATAGCTGCGGGAGCTCATCGATGGAAAGACGACGGATTGCACGCCCAACTCTGGTCACGCGCGGATCGTTTGCCATCTTGAAGATGACATCCCCCGCTTCGTTTTGAGCAGAGAGTTGTTCCTTAATTTCATCCGCATCACGGCGCATGCTGCGAAACTTGGTGAATAAGAATTCACGGCCATGTTGACCAACACGAAGCTGCTGATAAAAGATCGGTGTGCCATCTTCCAGTGCGATAAAAATCGCAACGCAGGCCATTACAGGAGACAGCAAAATCAACGCAATGGAAGAGACCACGATGTCAAGTATGCGCTTAAAGGCCTCCTCGATGGCAGTAAGTGGGCGTACAGACCCCAGCTCACCGGCACAATGCTTGGAAACAGCAGCAGGTAACTTTACAGACATGGCACATCGGACACTTTTTCGGGCAATTCCATTTGAAACAGTCGAATTTTCAATCATCGGTGCATTTCCACGTAGTACCACCCGCTCAGTTTGTCAGGAGGTAGAAAATTCTCAACGATAATCACGCAGCGGTAGACACTGAATGCGTTTCAGCGAGATTCTAACACAATGATATTCGGTAAATGTTTCCCCAATCTGAAGTGGAATAATCATCGGGTCGGCTATACTTCACGGGTGACTAAGCACCCCGATGCGTCTCTCGCATCCCACATTCCCTGCGATACGGGCGCAGCGTTCTGCAAACGCCTTGCGGCAGCCCCCGAACTCCTCCCCGATATCGATGAGCAGTCAGATAATGCCGTCAAAATCCTCGTCCTAGCAGCTCTCCGTGTGCAACATCATCTGACAGCGGTTGCGCCAACCGTCTGTCGAACCCTTGGTGGCTTGGAGGCAGTGCGCTTCGATATTCGGCAAAGAGGTTGCATCTACTTGGTGTGGAATCCGACACAGCACCCAGCAACAGGCGGAATCATCCCAGCGTTTCCTGAGCTCACCCTCGCACCGCATGAAGGCCGGATTCTAGCCACTGATGAGCCAATAGGACCGAGTGAATCGCTCCTCAGCGCCTACTCCGGCCTCGTAAAGTCAACCGCCACCGTTATCAGCGCCGACATCCGGCCCGACCCTTACGCCGGGGCATGCGTCGTTATCGGAGGCCGATCCGGCGATACCCACGATATCGTCATGTTTCACCGCGCAGGTGGTGAAGCACTCGCCATCACGATTGACAAGGTCCCGACCATTCACTCAATCGCTGACAATATTGTTGTCGCTGTCCCCGACCATCTCCGGCGCTACATGGTCACCGCGAGTGGCATCACGGCAGGCTCATACTTTGTTGATGGTGCAGGCGAAATCTCCACTTGGATGAACACTGAAATCACGGCAACGGGTGAGCTCACCGGGCATCTCGACCCAATGCCTCTCGATGTCATCATCAACAACTATCCAGCCCAGCGCATCGATGACATAACGCTGCTGGAAGGCACAAACAGCATCCGTGCCCGCTACGCGGGCACGACACCGCCTGAAAATACACTTTTCCTCCCCGATGCCGCATGTTGGTGCGGGGAGCTTGCCCCTTGGAGGATTGAATCCGCTTGAGTCATTACCGTCAACCAGCACCGCACATCACACAGGCAGTCCTCGCACCCGCAAACCCAACCATCTCGTTTTCGCCCGACAGAAAACACTTTCTCGCAATCGAACATCCAAGCCATCCATCCCTCGATGCCTTGGCAAAGCCATTTCTAAAGCTTGCCGGCTCCCGCTGGGATCCAACGCGCCCCGGTTACCAAACCACCCTCCACGGCTCAGAAATCCGCATCACAAATGTTGCAACCGGTCAGACACGGACGGTTACTGACCTGCCGGCCGGAATTCGAATCGATGGTGTTAACTGGAGTCCGGACAGCAACTGGATGTCCGTTACAGCAGACATGGATGGTGGTGGGATTGGCCTCTATATAATC
>Ga0255107_1000399_pt1 | contig 12202 bp, 12 predicted proteins | sample Law_Cont_RepC_8h_FD_188457 | JGI IMG/M metagenome (GOLD analysis project Ga0255107, IMG submission 188457) | Freshwater microbial communities from St. Lawrence River, New York, United States - Law_Cont_RepC_8h | ecosystem: Environmental > Aquatic > Freshwater > River | place: USA: New York... | reverse complement strand
AAACTCCTGAAAGCTGGAGTTTGAAAGACATTCCATCAAAAGTGTTAGCAGTTGGATCAGCTATTGGTGCGCCAATCTCGGCCCAACTCTTGGTGGACAAACTGACAAATCAAAAAACAATTAATCAAGTTAAAGGCAAGCCGAAGATAGCATTTCTATATTTACGTGGAACGTCAGCTGTTTATCTAATTGGCGGTCCAGGATCAGGGGCCGATTCATTGATTGAGGCGATCGGCGGGGTTGATGTGGGTGCCAAAAACCTACCGCGAGCATTTAACACACTGACTGCAGAGAGTTTGGCTCAGCTCAACCCAGATATTTTATTGGTGATGACAAAGGGACTTGAATCAGTCGGCGGTATTGAGGGATTAGTAGAACTTCCGGGTGTTGCACAAAGCGTTGCAGGAGAAAGAAAAGCAATCATAAACGTTGATGACTCGCTGCTGCTCTCTTTTGGTCCACGAAGTTATTCACTATTGCAGCAGCTGGCACTGTCAGTGGACAGAGTTAGTTCATGAAGATAGGTAAGAGATCGTTTTTTGTTATTAATTTCTTGCTCGTAATTTTTGCTGGTTTGATTGCATTATCAGTTGGTCCAACAAAGATAGATGGGTTTTTCTCACAGTTAATCCAGCCAGGTAGTAATGAGATTTTGTGGCAGATTCGCTTTCCGAGAGTTATAGCTGCGGTGTTAGTTGGAGCCGCGCTTGGTGTAGCGGGATTAATGGCACAGGGTGCAAGCAACAATGCCCTGGCTGAGCCATCGATCCTTGGTACTGCATCGGGTGCAGCACTGGGCGCAGTAATTGCAATTTTGTTGGGGTTGGCACAAGTTGGTTCTATCGCTGCGATTGCAAGCGGTGTTATTGGAGCCTTGCTTGCAACAACCCTTACTCTAAAAATTGCCTCACTACGTGGAAACTTGTCATCCTTTGCACTGATCATTGTTGGTATCGCAGTATCAGCGACGCTGACCGCAATCGTTGGATTAGCCTCGGCAATGATTACGCAGCCAGATGCTCGTTCAATTTCTTTTTGGAACTTTGGATCATTAGCGCTGATCACCTATGAAAATCTTGTAGGAGTGATTGCAACAACTTTCATTGGGATGTTGATTGCCTGGAAAGTTGCACCCAATCTTGATCGCCTTTCCCTTGGAGATGAAACAGCTTTTCATCTAGGGGTCAACGTCACTAGAACGCGCTTGTTGGCATTAGTTGCTCTCTCACTTCTAGCGGGAGGGGCGGTGAGCACTGTCGGGATTATCGCCTTCATAGGACTTGCAGCCCCACATATTGCTCGATTTATATATGGACCAAAACATAGGCTACTTGTAATTGAGAGCGCCTTGATTGGAAGTTTGATTCTTGTCATTGCAGATACATTGGCTCGAACTCTGGCTGCTCCCAATGAACTGTCAATTGGCTTACTTACTTCACTCCTGGGTGCACCTATTTTGGTTGCACTTGTTAGCTCTAAAAACAATGTTTGGCGTGTGCAATGATCACAATCAATGAGATCACAATAGTTCGTGATGGGCGTGAGATTATTTACGGCTATAGCGAACAGATTCCTGCTGGTTCAATCACTGTCATCACTGGGCCTAATGGATGCGGTAAATCAACATTATTGGCAGCTATTGCCGGTGACATAGCTCCAGATAAGGGAACAATAACCATCGATGGGCATCATCCAATTTTGACGCCGCCCCGCACTCTTTCAAAGATTCGCGCAATGGCTAAGCAAAATCAATTTTACTCACTAGGTTTTTCTGTTCGAGAAGTTATCGAGATGGCAGGTAATGCAGATGAAATCCTGGCCGTCCTGGCTTTGGAACATTTGGCAGATCGCGCCGTAACCACGCTATCTGCCGGTGAGGCCCAACGTGTTTCTATTGCACAAGCGATAGCTCAAAAAACGCCGGTGCTTATTTTAGATGAACCTTTTTCAGCTCAAGATAATGAAAATCGCAAACGAATCATTGATTTGCTAAAAAAACTTGCAGAAGGTGGTGTAACAGTTGTTGTCGTGGCTCACAGTAGTGAGCAGGAGTTAACGTGGGCCGATAAAGTTATTAAGCAGTTTCTTTAGTTCAGGCCATGAGTTGCGAAAACTTGGGTGTAGAGCAAGCAAATCCACTTGATCAATTTCTACCCATCGAACTTCATGTGATTCATCATTTACTTCTTGTGCAATCAGATCATCTGATGCCTGGGCCAGAACTGTTTCATACTTCCAATTTCCATGATCATCACAGAACGTGTGAACAGGTGTAAGCAGCGCGGTATCAACTCCTGTTTCTTCAACGGCCTCACGGAATGCGCCTTCAATAACGCTTTCATGAGAGTCTTTGGCCCCTCCTGGAATTCCCCATGTATCACCGTTGTGAACCCAAGGCGCACGATGCTGCAAAAGGATTTGGCTGTGGCGAAAAATTAAAACTCCAGCCGCGCCATGAACACCCCAATGTTTGTTTCCGCAGCTGCATTCAATCCAGCCATCACCATCACGCGAACTCATGGGCTAAGCCTGTCACAACTATCCACAGTTAGCATCGCATGCAAGGTTTTATGTTGGCTCCACATTTATGGTGACCGCCATGAAACCCTCACTGATTACATTCTTCATGCTGTTCTTTATTGGTGCCAGCTCAACAAATGCCCTTGGAAGCGATCTTATAAACGACTGCAAGAAAACTGCTTGCGTAAATGTGTATACAGATAACAATCAAATAATCATTGAGGCAAAAAAAGGCGATTCAACAGTCAAGAAAACTATTTCACAAGCTCCACGAAAGGCTGTAGTCAAGGCAAAGCCAACAACAAAGCCTCGGCCATTGTTTTTACTTCCTCAACCGAAATTAAAGCCAGTGGTAAAGAAACCCACAGTTAAAACTACATATAAAAGACCTGCAAAGCCCAAAGTAAAGAAGACTGTCACAAAAGTTAATTTAAGCGATCGGTTAACAAAATTAGTACCGACAGCCGGTGTTGCTTATCAACCAGAGTTTGAACCACTCGTGAAGGTTCCAGTTTACTTTTGGTGCGATCTTCCTGAATTGTTCCAAAGTCGAGTCGAGATAATTGGTGAAATCATTGATGTCACATTGCGGCCCTCGTATCTATGGAGTTTTGGCGATGGCTCCACATTTGCAACAACTGATAATGGGGCTGCATATCCAAATGGTTCAATCCAACACAGTTATCAGAGGCCAGGTTCTTATGCAGTAACGCTAGTTACGACATGGAATGGAAGTTTTACCCACAATGCACAAGTTCGCGCTGTAACCGGCAAAGTCGTAAAAATCTCATTGGCTGCCATAAACATAGTCTCTGCTCCTACAACCTTTAAAGGATAAATAGATATGACAACTGAAAACACCTATGTAAACATCTCAGCCCTTCCACTTGCCACCGATGTTGAGTTTATGAATTGCGTGCAAACCTTCTTTATCGATGCGGAGAGTGTCAATCTAAATCTCTTGCAACGAGATGGAGCAACAGCAGTTATTGATTTGGCGGCTCAGTTTTGTGAACTTGGAATTGAATGCGATATAGAGTTGATTTCCCAGGTGATTGGACGTCTTTCAGATGTTCAAGTCCGTGATTTTGCGTTGGGCTCTCACGGCGAGCAAAGCTTTGATACATATTGGAATATGTGGCTCTATCTATTAAAAATCGCACCTGTTGGATTTATTGCACCCATTGCCTGTTTGTTTGCCACCTTGGCATACGAGAGAGGTGACAACGAACTGGCTTTTCGTGCCTTGGATCGTGCAAAAATCGATGCGCCTACCTATGCACTGACTGTTCTATTGCGCAGAGTGTTTGACTCTTCTTGGCCATCTAGCGCCTTTGCAGCAATGAGAGTGGAACTGCACCCCAAGGTAACGGCTGGGATTTTCGGGTAGTAATGGCTAGAATTACCACTGTTCACGAGTCCTACGTATTAGCCCCGGCTTAGTAGGCGGCAACCCTCCACCGCGGCGGGGTGCTCCGGGTGACGAACAGGCCAGGTAGCTGGCAAGTGCGTGAAGGATGATTTTTCCAATGAAGAGTTTTGATTACATGAAAACTTTCGCTTACACGATGAAGTCTTTGCCATGAATACAGGGGCATGGTTAGAAAGCCATGATCCCGGCGAAAGGCAGTTTCTTTCAATCGGTTCATTGCCACTTGAGAGCGGGGAAGTATTACCCGAGGTTGTCATTGCATATCAAAGTTGGGGAACGATCAATTCAACACAAGACAATGTCATTCTTATCAACCATGCTCTAACAGGCTTTCCCGATGTACCAGGATGGTGGCCATCGATGGTTGGGCCCGGTCTACCCTTTGATACAGAGAAATACTTCATAGTCTGCCCAAATGTTATTGGTGGCTGTCAGGGCTCCACCGGGCCATCATCTATTGCACCCGATGGAAAAAGATGGGGCTCTCGCTTTCCTGCACTTAACATCCGTGACATGGTTGCAGCAGAGGTTGCATTTACCGATGCAATGGGAATTAAAAAATATAAGTTAGCCGTAGGTCCTTCACTTGGTGGAATGCGTGCATTGGAATGGGCGATCCAACATCCTGATCGCGTTGGGGCAATTTGTACTATCGGATCATCGGCAGTTGCAACGGGTGATCAAATTGGAACCGCCTCTATTCAAATCCGAGCAATAAAGACTGATCCATTCTTTAATAACGGCGATTATTACGATCAGGAAAAGGGTCCAGAAGTCGGTATGGGTATTGCACGTCGAATTGCGCATCTGACCTATCGCACAGAGGCCGAAATGGATATTAGATTTGGTCGACAGTTACAGGGAGATGAGACTGGGCGCTATGCAGTTGAGTCATATCTGGACCACCAGGCACAAAAGCTAGAAAAGCGCTTTGATGCAAATACTTATATTGCACTGACCGAGGCAATGAATAGCCATGACGTTGGCCGAGATAGGGGCGGGGTAGCCGCAGCCCTATCAACAATAAAGATTCCTGTTATCGCTGTTGGTATTGATACAGACAGGCTCTTTCCTGTGCGCCTTCAGGCCGAGATTGCCGAACTTGCACCAGCTGCAGCGCCTTTGGTGGTTATTTCCAGCCCGTTTGGCCACGATGGCTTCCTTGTGGAGGTTGAAAGCGTGGGAGAGGTCATCAGACAGGCTTTAAATCTCTCTAAATAGCGGTTTTGGATGTGCATTTAGGGTCAAAACCAAATTATAATATAGCCATCGCATCAGCCGAATGGCTGAGAAAAAACCAAAGGACAATTGTGGCTGTATTTAGTGCGCTCAAAAACAAGGTGAAGCCAAAGGCTTCGGCAAAAAAGGCTGTTGCAAAGAAGGCCGTTGCCAAAAAAGCTCCTGTGAAAAAAACATCGGCATCAAAATCACCTGTTAAGAAAGCTACTGCAAAGAAATCGGTTGCAAAAAAGAGCGCTCCAGTTAAGAAAGCTGCAGTAAAAAAAGTTGAACTTAAGAAAGATCTGACTGCAAAAGATGTTCAAGCAATTGTGGACACAAAAAATGCCGTATTGCGACACAATGAAGTTCTCGCAGAACTTGAGGCCCGCGGAATTACATCCATCAACCGAATTCCAAAAAAGGTTGACAAGGATTTAGTAGACGAAGCGCGCTCGCTGGCAACTGAAGTTCCTTTAATGATTGAGAAGCTACGCAAATCCGGACTTGGTTCCCCATCTCGAATTTTGAAGAAAAGTGAGTATGAGTTAATCGCTCCGAAGGTCGAGCCTATAAAGGCTACACCTGAAAAAATCGATGCAAAGACTGGCAAAACTGTCGTCACAAAAATTGATGGCGAGGATGTTGAGTTAGAAGAAGTTGAACTAGAAGATGTAGAGACTTTAATTAAGGAAGTTGTCGAAATCATCGACAGCGAAGAAGAGGACAAAGGCAATCAGCCACGAGTGGTCGATCTTGCCGATGAAGCCACACAGGGCAATGAGGAAAATGCATTTACATTAAAGGCATCTGAAGAAGACGATGCGCCTGTTCAAACAGTTATGACAGCCGGTGCTACGGCTGATCCAGTAAAAGACTACTTAAAGCAGATTGGTCGCGTAGCACTTCTTAATGCAGAACTAGAAGTTGAGCTTGCTACTCGAGTTGAAGTTGGCTTGTTTGCTGAAGAAAAATTGAAGCACGAAAAGAAGCTAGACAAAAAATACAAGAGAGAGCTCGAATTCCTTGTTGAAGATGGAAAGCGCGCCAAGAACCATCTCTTGGAAGCAAACCTTCGCTTAGTTGTTTCCTTAGCAAAGCGTTACACGGGACGAGGCATGTTGTTCCTTGATTTGATTCAAGAAGGTAACTTGGGTCTGATCCGCGCAGTTGAGAAGTTCGACTATACAAAGGGTTACAAGTTCTCAACATATGCAACGTGGTGGATCCGTCAGGCGATTACCCGTGCAATGGCTGATCAGGCTCGCACAATTCGTATTCCAGTCCACATGGTTGAAGTTATTAACAAGCTTGCCCGCGTTCAGCGCCAGATGCTTCAAGATCTTGGCCGCGAACCGACCCCAGAAGAGTTAGCTAAAGAATTAGATATGACACCTGAAAAGGTTGTCGAAGTTCAAAAGTATGGCCGTGAACCAATTTCACTACACACACCCCTTGGAGAAGAAGGTGATTCTGAGTTCGGTGATTTGATCGAAGATTCTGAAGCTGTAGTTCCTGCAGATGCCGTTTCCTTTACATTGCTGCAAGAGCAGTTGCACTCTGTTTTGGATACTCTCTCAGAGCGTGAAGCCGGTGTTGTGGCAATGCGATTCGGATTAACTGATGGTCAGCCAAAAACACTTGATGAGATCGGAAAGGTTTACGGCGTAACACGTGAGCGTATTCGCCAGATCGAGTCAAAGACAATGTCAAAGCTTCGCCACCCTTCACGTAGCCAGGTGCTGCGAGATTATCTAGATTAAGAGAAGGTTTTGAGCATGGGTGAGAATGCAAAGGTTTTCATCAACCCTAAAAGCGGTTCGATCCGAATAACGGGAACGATTGATATTGTCGATTCAGAGGGAAATGTCACTCAAACAATCGAAAATCCAAAGTTTTGTGGCTGTGGTCAATCAAAAGAAAAGCCCTTATGCGATGGATCGCATAAGGGACTTCTCAAAGAAAAGTAGATTTAGTTTTTAGATTCGATGAGTTTTTCTGATTCATCTTGAATCTTTGCAGCAATAGGCTTTAGCTTTTCAGCGTATTCCTTGCCATGATGAGCGCAGAACATGAGTTCTCCGCCGTTGAGAAGTACTGCTCGGACGTATGCCTGGGCACCGCAACGATCGCAACGATCTAGGGCGTTAAGAGGTACTGATTCAAGCAACAACTGTTCTGTCATATCTCTCTCCGTTTCCGTGTACTTTCAACTTCCTTACATGGAACAGGAAACCACATATATTTATTCCCCGCTCGATTTAATCTAGAATTGATAGAGAAATTACGCTGAGAAAAGGGATTTTCCACTATCTGAGACTATTTCGGCGCGCTTTCAGGGCAAATGGGCTCTAGACAGTTAGCCTTGGCCCCCATGGCCGAGAAAGATGCAACAAGTTCGCAAGATAGCTACACCGCAAAAGATCTTGCAGTTCTCGAAGGCCTAGATGCAGTTCGCAAACGTCCCGGTATGTACATCGGATCCACTGATTCACGTGGGCTCATGCACTGCTTATGGGAGATCATCGATAACTCGGTAGATGAGTCTTTGGCGGGCCACTGTAAAAAAATTGAAATCAATCTTGAGTCCGATGGTTCTGTTGAAGTCCATGATGATGGTCGCGGAATACCAGTAGATAAAGAAGCAAAGACAGGTTTAACTGGAGTTGAAGTTGTACTCACCAAACTTCATGCTGGTGGAAAATTCGGTGGTGGCTCATATGCTGCATCGGGTGGACTCCATGGCGTTGGTGCATCCGTTGTAAATGCACTTGCTTCCAGACTTGATGTAGAGGTTGACCGTGATGGCAAGATTTACTGGATGTCTTTTCAGCGAGGCACTGCAGGAATATTTGATGGTGATGGACCTAAAGCCTCTTTTCAACCAAAGTCTGGCTTGCGTGTAATTGGAAAGATTTCTTCAAAAGTAACTGGAACTCGAATTAAATGGTGGAGTGACCGTCAAATCTTTTTGAAAGAGGCAGAGTTAGATCTGACCGATATCTATGACCGTGCTCGTCAGACTTCTTACTTAGTTCCAGGATTGACTTTAGTTGTAAACGATAATCGCACAAAGGCCAAAACAACTGAAACCTTCTTCCACAAGAGTGGAATCACTGAATATTGTAATTTCTTGCAACCAGATGAAGCTGTTGGAGATGTCATTCGAATTTATGGCACTGGGCATTATCAAGAAACCGTGCCTGTCCTAGACGACAAAGGTCACATGGTCTCTACCGAGGTTGAGCGCGATATGGAAGTTGATATCGCTATGAAGTGGGGTAATGGCTTTGAAACAACACAGCGATCTTTTGTAAACATCATTGCAACTCCAAAAGGCGGAACTCATGTACTTGGCTTTGAGCGCGCACTCGTAAAAGTTGTAAACGAGGCGCTTCGCTATACAAAAACTCTCTCAAACAAAGAAATTGATGTGATCAAAGATGACGTCCTTGAAGGTTTGACTGCAGTAGTCACAGTTCGAATGTCTGAGCCACAGTTTGAAGGTCAGACTAAAGAGGTTCTGGGAACTGCAGCTGCTACACGAATAGTCTCTGCCGTTGTTGCTGAAAAAATGAAAGAGTATTTCAATACAACTAAGCGTATTGATAAAGCTAATGGGCGGCTTGTTCTAGAAAAGATCGCTGCCGCATCTCGCACACGTATTAGTGCAAGAGCCCATAAAGACTTACAGCGCCGCAAAAACGCTCTGGAATCCTCTTCGCTACCAACAAAGCTCTCAGATTGTCGCTCAGAGGATGTGACCCGAACTGAGTTGTTTATTGTGGAAGGTGATTCCGCACTTGGTACAACAAAGGCTGCCCGCAATAGTGAGTTCCAAGCAATTTTGCCGATACGAGGAAAGATTTTAAATGTACAAAAAGCATCACTTTCTCAGATGTTAGAAGACAAAGAGTGCGGCTCAATCATTCAAGTTATCGGAGCTGGCTCTGGAAAGTCTTTTGATCTTGAAGAGGCAAGATATGGTCGAATCATTTTGATGTCAGATGCTGACGTTGACGGGGCGCATATTCGTTGTCTCTTGTTAACTCTTATGTATCGATACATGCGTCCATTGATTGATTCGGGCCGAGTATTTGCAGCGATTCCACCTTTGCACCGCATTGAAGTAATGGGCGGGGGAGGCAAGAAGGGCGACTACATCTACACATACTCAGATGATGAGATGAAAAAGCTAACAGCAGATTTAAAGAAGAGCGGAAAGCGTTGGAAAGAGCCTATTCAGCGCTATAAAGGTCTGGGTGAAATGGATGCAGATCAACTTCGTGAAACAACGATGGACCCAGATGCTAGAACTCTGCGAAGAATTACCGTTAAAGATGCCGCTGCAGCAGAGGCGATGTTTGAACTATTAATGGGAAGTGATGTGGCCCCTCGTAAAGAGTTTATTGCCAACGCAGAAATTGACCGCGAACATATCGACGTTTAGTCGATAGCAACTAAATCGAAATATTCATCTTTCCAAAGATCTTCATCGCCATCTGGCAGCAAAATGACACGTTCGGGCTTTAGCGCTTGGACTGCGCCTTCATCGTGAGAAACCATAATGACAGAGCCTTGGTACTCGGCTAATGCGCCAAGAATTTCGGCTCGAGATGCAGGATCTAAGTTATTTGTTGGTTCATCAAGAAGTAAAACATTAGCTGCCGAAACAACTAGAACGGCAAGTGCCAATCGAGTTCTTTCTCCACCAGATAAGACCTTGACTGGCTTATGCACATCATCACCGATGAATAAAAATGAACCAAGAGTATTTCGGGCAGTTGGTTCATTGATATCTGGAGTTGCAGACATCATGTTTTCCAAAATAGTCCGTTCAAAATCTAGGGACTCATGCTCCTGGGCGTAGTAGCCAATCTTTAAGCCATGACCATGTTCAACTTTTCCAGTATCTGACTCAAGTTCACCTGCCAAAATCCTCAGAAGAGTTGTTTTACCGGCACCGTTGAGTCCAAGGATTACAACTCTTGAGCCTTTGTCGATTACGCAAGAAACATCGGTAAAAATTTCAAGTGAGCCATAGTTTTTAGAAAGCTCTTCGCCAGATAGCGGAGTCTTGCCACAGGGAGCCGGAGTTGGAAAACGAAGTTTTGCAACTTTATCTGCAACGCGAACATCTTCTAAGCCACTACGTAGTTTGTCTGCTCGACGCAGCTTTGGATGCCTTAGCTCGCATCTTTTCGCCCTGCTTCTGCAAAATCTCGGCCCGCTTTTCTGCATTAGCCCGTTCTTTCTTGCGGCGATGTTCATCTTGCTCACGCTGTAAGAGATAGGCCTTCCAACCTAGGTTGTAAACATCGATGACGTTTCTATTGGCATCTAGATAAAAGACCTTGTTGACAACGGTTTCAATCAAATTCACATCGTGAGAGATGATTACAAGCCCTCCCGAGTACTTTGACAAGAACTCACGAAGCCAAACAATTGAGTCAGCGTCCAAGTGGTTTGTCGGTTCATCGAGCAGAAGAGTTTCGGCGCCACTAAACAAAATCCGAGCAAGTTCGATGCGACGACGTTGCCCACCCGAAAGAGTTGAGAGTTCATTTGAAAAGACAGCCTCTGAAACACCTAACGATGTGGCAATAGCTTCGGCCTCAGCCGATGCGGCGTAGCCACCTGCAGCAGAAAACTCTGCCTCTACTCGGCCATAACGCTCCATCGCTTTTTCTAGCGCTTCACCTTGTGCTGTAGCCATCTCTTCTTCAACAGAACGCATTCGAGATGCGATTTGATCTAAATCTCTAGCAGAGAGAATTCGATCAATAACTGTTCCTGGTTCATCACCAGTTCGAGGGTCTTGAGGCAGATAGCCAATTTTTCCTGTCCGATTTACCGCCCCGCCTGCGGGCATAGTTTCACCGGCAAGAACTTTAGCTAGCGTTGATTTACCTGCACCGTTTCGACCAACAAACCCAATTCGATCGCCATCATTGATTCGCACCGTGACACCTTTAACCAAAAGGCGTGCACCGGCACGAAGTTCAAGTGCTTGGGTTGAAATCACACCCAAGTCTATCTAGTTGGATTAAGCAGCACCAATTCGAGTGCGACGTGGGGCAGCAAAGGCCTTTCCAACTGCTGTTAACTCTTCTGACACTTGAGCTTTAATTGCTTCTTCACTCTTTAGAAGTTTAGTTAACTCAGCAATTACAGATTTGAGTTCTTTTTGCTCAGTCTCAAGTTCAATTTTGCTCATTTTGGTTAATCGTCGAAGTGGCATATCCAAGATATACGTAGCCTGTTCGTCATTTAACTTAAAGTCTTTAATCAACTTATCTTTGGCTTGAGAGGCATCATCACTGGCTCGAATAATTTTAATGACCTTATCAATATCGATTATCGCCTTTACTAGACCATCTACTAGGCCAAGTCTAGATTGGGCCTTGGCTTTACGGAATTCAGATCGACGGCGAATTACTTCGATACGGTGATCGATAAAGACTTTGAGTAACTCCTTCAAACCAAGAGTCTGTGGCTTGCCCTTTACTAATGCAACCGCGTTAATTGCAAAAGCATCCTCCATGGGAGTCAGCGCATATAGTTTTTCGAGAACCTCTTCTGGTTCAAAGCCATTTTTTAGCTCAATGACAACATTTGTTCCTGTTTGACCATCAGTTAAGTCAATGATGTCGCTAATTCCTTGAATCTTTTTATTCTTAACTAACGTAGCGATACGTTCAACTACTTTTTCTGGCCCAATTGTGTAAGGCAACTCTTTGATGATGATGCCCATCTTGCGACTGGTCACTTTCTCAATTTCAACCGTTGCTCTAACCTTGAATGAGCCTTTTCCAGTTGCGTAAGCTTCGCGGACACCTTCTAAACCAACAATTTCACCACCGGTTGGAAAATCAGGACCAGGTACAAATTTCATCAACTGTTTAACAGTTGCAGTTGGGTTTTCAATCAAATGCTTGGTAGCTGCAATTACTTCGCCAAGATTGTGTGGCGCCATATTTGTTGCCATACCCACGGCAATTCCAGAACCACCATTTACTAAAAGATTTGGAT
>Ga0255107_1000392_pt1 | contig 12290 bp, 8 predicted proteins | sample Law_Cont_RepC_8h_FD_188457 | JGI IMG/M metagenome (GOLD analysis project Ga0255107, IMG submission 188457) | Freshwater microbial communities from St. Lawrence River, New York, United States - Law_Cont_RepC_8h | ecosystem: Environmental > Aquatic > Freshwater > River | place: USA: New York... | reverse complement strand
ACAGCGGCTTTGGCAATCGTTTCAATCAATTCGGGTTTGCCGCCCGTAACCCCAGAACTCTGGTTGGGCTGCTGCAAACTGTGTGTAATGTCCATCACCACCGGCGCACCAAACTTCTGCATTTCAGGAATATTCCGAAAATCCACCACCATATCGCCATAACCAAACATGTTACCACGATCGGTGAGAATAACACGGTTGTTCCCGCTATCGATACATTTCTGCTGGGCATGCTTCATCGCATCGGAACCCGCAAACTGTCCTTTTTTGATATTCACCCACTTACCCGTTTGGGCCGCGGCCACCAACAAGTCGGTTTGACGGAATAAAAACGCCGGAATCTGCAATACATCCACATACGCCGCCGCCATCGCTGCCTCCTGGGATTCATGAATATCTGTAACCGTAGGAATGTTAAAATGCGCACCCACTTCGGCCAAAATCTGCAACGCCGCCTCATCGCCAATGCCCGTAAACGAATCAATGCGCGAGCGATTGGCCTTGCGGTAACTGCCCTTGAAAATCAGGGGCAACTGCAACTGCTCACTCACCTTCACCAAATGTTCGGCAATGGTGAACGCCATATCACGTCCTTCAATGGCACAAGGACCCGCCATCACAAAAAAGCGGTTGGAATCGGTGTATTTGAGTTTTGGAATCGCAGGGATCATACCGCAAAGATATTCTTTTGGGGTGGGACGAACTCAATAACTATAGAAGCTAAAACTTTGGTTGTTGCCGTTGCGGTCTTTGCCCACGATTTCGATCTTGCCGCGCGCACCTTCCATGGCGGAAATCAAATCCTCTGGCTCGCTGTAGGTTTTCCCGTTGAATTTCACGACCACAAAGCCTTCACCCAGTCCCATCTGCGCTATGGTTTTCCCGCGCTGGATGTTGAACAACCTAATGCCCGCGGTGAGTCCCAGCTTCTGTTTATCGGTGGCGTTTAGGGGTTGAAAATCGGCCCCCAACAATTTACTGTTCACAGCGCCTTTCATCAACAGGGCTTGGTTTTCGGTTTTTCCGATGAGGGCCAAATCCATCGAGAGGGTTTTTCCGGCGCGAAGGATCTTGAGCGACAGGGTTTGTCCGGGCCGCTTATACGCCAGATGCTCATCGAACATGGGTTTGCCGTCTACCACCACATCGCCCACATGGGTAATCACATCGCCCTGCAACAGCCCAGCTTCGGCGGCAGGTCCATCCTCCAAAATATCCATGATTTTCACCGCATCGGTGCCCAGGTTGTAGCGCTTCATTTCCTCGGAAGTAAGCTCAGAAACCGTCATGCCGGAGAACGCACGCAACACAACCCCATTGTCCATGAGGTCGGCCACCACTTTCATCACTATATTGGCAGGGATGGCGAAACCATAGCCCGAGTAACTGCCGGTATTGCTTTGAATGGCGGTATTGATGCCCACGAGTTCACCGCGCAGATTCACCAGCGCACCGCCCGAGTTTCCGGGGTTGATGGCGGCATCGGTTTGGATAAAACTCTCTATGGGGAACTGATTCTTTACGATGTTGATATTCCGGCCTTTCGCGCTCACAATCCCCGCTGTAACGGTGCTAGTAAGGTTAAAGGGGTTGCCCACGGCCAATACCCACTCGCCCACTTTCACCAAATCAGAATTGGCGAAGGCAATGGCGGGGAGTTCGGTGGCTTCAATTTTCAGGACGGCCAAATCGGAACTGGGATCGGTACCCACCACGCGGGCGGTGTACTCTGTTTTGGGTTTGTTGAGCACCACGGTAATTTTATCGGCCCCTTGGATCACGTGGTTGTTGGTGACGATGTAACCGTCTTTACTCACGATCACGCCAGAGCCGGTGCTTGCTGCTTGACCGCGCGACCCAAAAGGATCGAAATCCCAGAAGAGGCCGCTGAAGGGACTTTCATATTGCACGGTACTCACGGTTTTGATAAAGACCACGGAGGGGGTGGAACTGGCCGAGGCTTGCTCGAACCCGGAGGGGGTGGCTGAATTCACGGAAATCGCATGGACATTGTTGCTAGAAACATCCCCTGCGATGCGCAATCCTTGCGAGGGCTTACCAAAGACGTTGGCATTAAACAACCAAGCGCCGATGTAACCGAATGTCATGGATAGGGCAAGCATACCCACTGCCAAAACAACCAAAAATTTCAATGAAGGTTTCATGATGCGTGAAGAGTCAAAAATGTTGCCAAATTTCGACATGTATGCATGGACTTACAACCTACACAATGATCACTGCGAAATGATGGGCACAAAGGCTAATCCGCTAATGCAATTTACTGAGTTGTGACTTCAAGTAGTTGATTCGGCTCTCCAGAAATTCAATGTACACAAATGGATCAAAATTCGATTCTACATCCACATGTAACTTTTCAGGGCCATCCAACTTGCCAAGAGAATCATTGTTTTGATTTGAGGACAAAGCTTCCTCTATAAATTGAACAATTGGTACTTGTAAGATTCTCCCGATCTCATTCAGTCTACTTATAGTCACTTCTACCTCACCACGCTCTATTTTTCCGTATCCGTTGAGGGTCAAACCCAACAAATCGGCCATCTCCTGTCTACAAATGCCCTTGTCTTCACGATATCGCCTAATTGTCTGGTGTAGTTTTTTCATGACAATAATATAGCATTCAGTTTTATTGTTACAAAATTATTTCTACAAACATATAATTCAAACGTTGTTATAGCAATCTGTAATTTGCAAGAAGAAGAATAACTTATAAAAAAACAATTAGCTCTTTTTTGCGTATTCAAAAGATTATTTGTTCACTTAAAAGAATATTTTTAGTTTCACGAACAAACTGATTGTTTCATTTTCTATAAACGTAACTTTGCATGCAAAGTATGCTGATTAATTTATTTATACATACCATTTTACTGTGTGCCGGTATTTTTGGCATTTACGCAGTCACTAGACTCATATCACTGCACAAGACACACGTATTTTATCTGATATGGCTCACATCGCATTCACTGATGTTTTTAATGTACTTTGCGCTCAAAACTGGCACGTTCGATGCATATCCTATTCTTTATCGTTCTATGTCGCCATTATACTTCTTTGCTCCTGCAAGTTTGTATTTATTTTTTAGTACGTTAATCCACAACCACAAAACCAGATGGGAATACTTTTTACACCTATTGCCCGCCATCATCATTTTAACGATTACAATCTTAGAAAATTCCTTGTACAATAACCATGTAATTGGCACCCTCAAATCCTTTCAAGCGCAAATCCAAAACCCAAACCATGAGAGCGTGCAAAATCCATTTAAATTGGAAAAAGTCCTCTTTGCCTTTCGATCAATCATTGGGCTCATTTATATCAGGCTGATTCATGGTGCACTCAACACAAAGACCCATCGTGCAATTCACGACAGCTGGCAACGCGTCTTTCAACCGATTCGAATCAACATCTACATTGTTGTGATTTTTTTGGTACCTACTATCCTCATCAAAGAAATTTTTCAAATCGGGAATGGAAAATTCGTGATCATCAACGCGGTCGTTGTCTTCGCCGCATTTATGTTCTTCTGGCATTTATCGCTGTTACTCAAAGACTTTGAAAAACCGAACTCCGTGTTTAGGCAGCGATCTGGGGAACCCGACACCAATCCTTCGTGGGATATCCCCGAAAAATCGCTGTTTATATTGCATCAGATATACAAAGACCAATTATACCTTGATCCAATGTTGGGGATTGGTAAAATAGCCACTGTTTTTGGCAGCACAGAAGAAAAATTCAGTTTGTTCTTCAACAACACAATCCCATTCTCCTTCACTTCCTACATCAATTACCTCAGAATCATTCACTACGAGAACAGCTCGAATAACAAATTCAGCAAGGAAGCCAACATCATCAATGCAGGGTTCAACACCCGGGCATCTTATTACCAGTGGGAGAAAAGAAAGCCTAAACTCGCGGGTCAGATCAACCCCATCTTAGCGTCGTTTGACCAACCTAGTCAACCGCAGACACCTTCGCACCAGGAAACAGCCCACGCTGTAACGCCGGGTTGGATTTCCAAGGTCCGGGCATCATTGACAAAATTATAATCAACGCAGCCAACAAGAACCATTTGGTATTGGCTTTTCCGGCTTTCGCAGCGCGATGTGCGATCGTAATCAAAGCAATTGCGATGATCATCATCAAAGCGTGTTCCACAGCAAAAAAGCGTACCGCTGCGTTTTTCATCGCCTCGCCCATACCCAAATTTTTGATTTGCTTGAGGCCCCAATCGCCACCAAACCATTGAACCAAACCAATGAGCAACATCACATGAGATGAAATCATCATGATGAGGGTTTCTTTTCCGTTTTTGCCTTTGAAGGCGTTCAACAAAGACCAAACGAGGGTTATTAAAATCACCCAACGCAACAAATTGTGCAAATGAACCAATCCGGTGTACATACTGTTATTTTTGAACGAATATAAATAAAAAGTCGCGCCTTGCATGTTGATTTATCCAAATTCCATTGCCCTGCCCTAACTTTCATTAGCCTCTTTACGATTAACTTCGATTTACTTTTCATATGTCAAATAGAATATTTGCCCTACTCAGTCTCGGATTCCTTTTTATATCTCATGCAAATTCGCAGCGATATTGCAACCCCACCCGCTTTTCCAACAGCCCTTGTCCGCCAGCACCCAATTATGCCCAAATGGACAATTGGAGCGCTTTACCTACCAAAAAAGACCCGTCCGATGACTGTCCGCGAGGCCTGAAAAACAAACAAGCTAGTGCCCCGGCCGACGTTTTTTTTATCCATCCAACCACCTACACTGAGAAGCCCAAAACAGAATTCCTCTGGAATCAAGATTTACGCGATGCCTCCCTCAACAAAGTCGTGGACCAAAGTCCGATTCGATACCAAGCATCTGCTTTCAACGCCGCCGGAAAAATCTATGCCCCGCGATACCGACAGGCCCATTATTCGGTTTTCCTGACACCGCACAAAGAGGATAAAAAAGCCGCACTCGACACCGCCTACAACGACGTAGAGCAAGCATTTTTGTATTACATGGCCCATTGGAATCAGGGTCGGCCCATCATCATCGCATCGCACAGTCAAGGAACGATTCACGCGGCACGCATCATCAAAGAGCATATTTTAGGCACTCCGTTACAGCAGCAGTTGGTCGCCACGTATTTGGTGGGCATGCCCGTCCCTTACGATTCTTTGCCGGGTCTTCCCGCCTGCACCAACGATTCGGCTACGGGATGTTTTTTGAGCTGGAACAGTTATGAAAGAGGTTTTGTACCGCCATATTATCCTTTGGCTTTGGAGCGCGCGGTCTGTGTGAACCCGATTAGCTGGGAACTCAACGAGAATTATGTCCCAAAATCGCAGCATGTTGGTGCGGTATTGAGGCCATTTTCCAATAAACTACCCCGCATTTGCGATACCCAAGTACATGGGGGCATTTTGTGGATTACCAAACCGAAGTTCCCTGGAAGTCGTTTTTATACCGACCCAAACTACCACATTGGCGATATCAACTTGTTTTATTTGGATGTAAGGAAGAATGCGGAGAAGCGGGTGAATACATTTATGCATCGATGAGTATTAGCTCAGAGAATTTGATTTGGGCAACTTGATCATGAAGAAGTAGAACCCAACAAAATACAATGGGGATAATAGCAACTCTCTGAACATCAATTGGAATTGATGAAGAATAATAGGGCGAGGCGCAGGTAAAAGATTGAAGACCAGAGCAACCATCAACAAAAAAGCATCCAATACAAAACCCACTTTTAAAAAACGCTTCTGCAACGACTTTTGATGAATCAGTCTATATCCAATGTATAGGTTTAACCAAACTGTTAATTCATACAAAAACCGACGCAGCCAATCACCATTTTCAACAAAAATGGATAACAAATTTCCAATTGACTTGGATATTAAAAACGACAGAGAAATTAATAAAACCCCTTTAAACAGCATATCAACTTTCGGACACCGGTGAATTAGTATACACTTTTAAATAATAATACCACAATGTGAAAATCAATACATAGACAGCAACTTGGAAGATATAATGGTGAAATAAATCGAACAAACCAGGCAACTGATTTTTCATTACAAACAACAAAATAATGCGTATCACATTGAAGATAAAAATGGATATCGAACCAATAACAGCGAAAAACAATTTCCTCAATAATGGCACACCCACTGTTGAACAGATGAATCCTACGTACAGAAAGATCAAGCCATATCCATTACAAATACTGCCAATGTGTAGTGAACTATGGCCATTGCTTACTACCCATCTGCGGCCATTCCAAAAATCTATAATCTTATTTTCTTGGTAAACATTATTCAGTATCCAACGGGAACTATGGCTGATTAATTCTGTCAATTTTGCATTCGAAAGATCAAAAAGTGGCGAGTATTGGATACTAATATAAAGTGCTATGAACAGAACACTTCGAAATAAAAAAGTCCACTGCCCGCGATCAAGACCAAACGTATTTTGATTCAAGGATTGTATTTCTGATTTCGGCGCTTTCTTCTTTGCTTCAAACCGTATCCAATGGCTAGGCCTGTTACGGTAACAATTCCACCATCGATTGGAACATAAGTATCCAAGGTTTCACCTGTTTCGGCTCCGGAACCAAAGGCCCCACCGGCCGGACCATCTCCTATTGCTGCGGATAGAGGCAACCAAAACCATATTCCTATGAAAAAGAATAAAAAGATTTTTATTACTAGTTTTTTCATCTTATTAATTAAAAAATAAATTTCTTTGTTGATTTATTTTGACCAGAAACAACTGTGGCGATATAAATACCCCTTGAGATTTCATTTGAGGACAGTGTAATTGGCGACTGAAAATCTTTGTATTCTTTGATCAATTTGCCCTGCAAATCCAAAACGCGCAAGCTCTTGTTTGATCCATTTCCAATTGCGGTAAAAGTAACACATTCATCAAGCGGCGAATTGAATACGAAAAAATCTGAAGCACTGCCTTTGATAATATCCTGTACATCCACTGTTGATTTATTGGAAACAACAATTTCAAAACGCCCAGATCCTTGGCTATTGATATCATTCGAAATCTGAAATGCATATTCTGGCTTGGCGATGAGATCTGTGGTTGTATTCAACCATTTATCTACCAACAACACGCTCAAATCAGATGTAAAAGCCTTGAACTGATCAAACATTAGGATATAAGCACCATTCAATGAACTGTTCCGAATTTCGACTTTTAATGGATATCGGCGAACTTCTTGGCCCGCCAAAGGGTTAGTGGCTTGGTATGATAGAAATTTACCGTTCGAACTCACTACACTCACATTAACTGAATCCGAACCTAAATCAACGCCATCAAACAAAGGTTCAAAATCATCCGTTGCATTTCTGGAACCACTAAAGTCAAGCGTAATACCGTCCGTTAATGATTGTCTTTCAAGAATATTCTTTACAACAACGTTCCCGATATTGTTGAGTGTATCCAACTCCCCAAAATGTGAGTTATAGGATTGTTTGGTGGGCGATACTTTGGCTCCTTCGGGCACACCAATTGATTCAATTGTGGCACTGGCACTCGCATAAAAAAAGATACTCGTACCTGGAGACCAACATGCGGATCCACCCGGACTAATATCCTTGGTATTTCGATTAAATGTTTGATAACCTGAACTCGCTGGAGCGTACATATAGATCACATCTGCCACATTTGTTGATTTCGTTACCTTTCCGATATCCACTATGGATAAAAATGGATTTGTTATAAAATTATAGCCCTCAAGGAGATTAATTGTTTGATCACCAAGAATTGGATTTCCACTTATCATCAATCTACTCTCTACGGGCGAACCATTATTGGCATCCAACCCGTATCCCTTCACACCCCTAACCAAAATACGCATCCCTTGCAGTGAATTCAACACGGTGGGTGTGGTATTCGTGATAGCCACCCAAGCATCCGCGCTGTTACTGTAGGTGTATGCCGATGGCGCATTTGATGCAGTTGCAGTGAAATTGTTATTATTTGTACCAGAACGATCTCCTGTGATATCAATATCATCTGTAAAATCAGTGATACTTAGGTTTGCCGAAAACGGATTACCTAAAAATCTGATTTTTCGTCTTGCAGAAAATGTTAGGGTCAATTTCACATTACCAGTAATTGTACTTGCTACGCAGGTATCCAAGTAACCTATAGGAACACCATTACTAGCATTGCCGCTTTGACCTTTGCCTGGTATAGAATTTTTATCTGAATTCAAAATCAACATACCACCAGTTACAAGAGAGGAATTGACTCTTGTCCTTAAGCCATTAAATAATCGTAAGGTATCCATTAAAGTCAAATCCGTTGAAGTAGTTCCATTTCCAATCTCAAAGTATGCCGCCGAATTGGTTTTAACGGTTGAATTGAAAGACGAACTATTGCCAAGATCTAAGCCGGATCCCACAAAACGAATATGAGAAACTTCTGTAGAGGTGTTTGAGGGTATAAATTGAATGCTATTTGACCGAAAGCCACTCGCCAATACATCAACAATGTCACTCTTGATTATCATGTAGGGGGTTGTCCCCGCCGTTGCTGAATATGTTTGATCTTTATTCTTTATCCCTGATACAATAAAATCGCCACCGTTCAATTCAATGGATGCGCCCACAGAATGTATTTCGTTTGAAGACAATGTACCCGTTATATTCAAACTTCCACTTGAATTGATTTGTAGCTTACCTGACTCTGATGTATAAACTTTACCTACATTAATCGTACTCGTGGTCGACTTGGTACCGCTGCCACTCAATGTTAAGTTTGTGTATGTACCACCAATAACGGTTTGCGCATTTGTACTTGCATACTCGATCGTTCCGCCCCAGGTTCCTGCAGGCAACGTCAACGGAGTAGCTGATGTAGCAGTAGGACACGTCGTTATTATCTTGCCACTATTGGACAATGTAGTTGTTACGGACAAAGTATTATTGCCCATGTTCAATATGCCTCCATTTTCAATTGTTAACAATCCCGCAACGGTGAATGAACTAACAGCAGTAGAGGTAATATTCGCGTTTATGGTTAAGTTTCCAAAGGTTGTTGCAGGAATAGTGTACCCAGAAGTTGCATAGGTTGCATTTATAGTTCCCGTAGTACGAGTCAGTGTGCCATTATTTGTAATTGGACCACAATTTACAGTTCCGCCACTTAAAGTTAAGGTTGCTCCCGAATTTATCCAGATAGATCCACAGGTCAATGTGCCTCCACCGGCAATTGTGAGGTTGTTGCCACTCTCAATTACAACGATGTCAGTACCAAACGAAACAGTTGTATTCATAGTTACAGTGCCGCTCGTAGTGAAAACTTTTTTCACACCGTTATATTGACCTAAACCACCAACATAACCGTTTATATTATAGGTACCAGCAACTGCCGTGTAAACATCATATGCATCGTAACTCACTACAACAACACCTGATCCTCCATTACCTCCTGGTCTATTCCCATTCGTCGATCCGCCACCACCACCACCGGTATTAACCACACCAGCGACACCGTTTGCAGTGCCTCCAGCTCCTCCTCCGTCAGTTCCTGACCCTACTGCAGTGGTACCTGCTCCGCCACCACCACCGCCATATTTTGTTGCCAACGTCGATACATTTGCAGTAAGTGTACTACCATTCCCTCCATTTCCTCCTGATGTACTAGCAGTCGCTGCGCCACCAACGCCGCCAGAACCACCGCCGCCGCCGCCGTTATTTGTAGCGCCACTTCCACCCGCATTACCATTACCTGAGGCACCGCCATTGGCACCATTTCCAGAAGTAAAAATTCCAGGTTGTCCTCCGTTAGCACTCCACGTTGTACCACCATTAACAAATGAACTCCCAACGCCGGCTTGTCCTGTAGCTCCGTTAGCCCCATTCGATCCACCAGCCCCAATGGTTACACTATTTGTTTGTGCTCCAATCCAACTTCCCGAAACAGCATTATTGGATACAGCACCACCACCACCACCACCACCTTGAGAAGTGCCGTTTCCACCACCACCTTGACCACCACCACCAACGACACTAATCACAATATTGGTCAGTGTGTCAGTGCTTCGAAATCCACTCAAACCTGGGTTAGCAGTGGTTGTTAGAGTATGAGTGCGTCTTTTTGGTGTTACTGTTGGATCCGTTGCTATGGACCCACCCAATACTTGAGCACACGATGGTCGAAAAGAACCTACAAAGGCTAAAATGATGATTAAAATGCATTTAAAATTCATATCCTTATTTTTTAAATTTTACTTTCCAGTTAAACACAATCCTATCCATCAACAATTAACCACGGTTGCACTACTCAGCAAGCCGCCATTTCTCAACTGGATGTGACAAATACCCAGCATCGATTCACGATTCACTCCACTTGCAATGTTTTGATTCATCGATATTGATTCAAATACGCTGACTCCCACGCCCTTTGTGAGGGACTGACAAACAGGCGATGGTTTAACCAACGGATTGGTTGTGTGTGATGATATAGATTTGAGATTCATTATACAAAATCAAAGATCATACAACCATTTTGGAAACTTCATCTGAAACTTGTCTATCAATTTCTTTACAAATGTTACAAGCAATTACCCCCCCCTGAAATTAAGTCATATCATTTAAAATCAATCATTTAGATTGTTTTTTTATTGAAAAATGAGACTAATTCTAGAGTACATCCAAACCAGAATATTATGCTTTTGCATAGCTAAAACAACCTTGTCTAAAATTTCTGCAACTTTAATCATGTCTAAAATCGACGATCAGAGCCTCAATTCAAACCGTTTGTTTGCAACACTTTACAACAAGACACCCTGTTTTTCATAAAACAAACAACGGATACTGACATCTCAACGTCCGTTTTAGTTGATATACTCACTGTTGTTATCGCTTGATCAAGCGGCTTGAACTTTCCATGCCTCCGTTCGATATACTGATCGTATAAATACGTGGAATCAAATTACGACCTACTTCAATCGCCACATTGGGATTCAAAGTAGCGGTTCCAACGATGCGGCCCTTTACCTATTTTTGCATCACTCAACGCCCATGAACTGGAAAAAAACCTTGAAAATCACCGGTATCACCCTGGCAGTGCTTTTTGCTGCTTTGTTGATCCTCCCTTTCGCATTCAAAGGCAAAATTGTATCTGCAGTGCAAACCGCGGCCAATAAGAATTTGAAAGCCACCGTGAGCTTCAACCCAGATCTATCCCTGAGTTTGATTCGCAACTTCCCCAACCTCAGTTTGGGCATTGACGATCTCAAAATTGTAGGAAAAGATTCCTTCGCCAACGATACACTCATAAACGCACCCCACCTCAACTTGGTCGTGGATTTGGCATCGGTGTTTGGTGGCGGAGAAATTGTCATCCGAAAAATTCACCTGCAAGACGCCCGCGCCAACATCATCTTCCTAAAAAGCGGTGCCGCCAACTTTGATATCGCCATGGCCGATACCACTGCCACCGAAAAACCAACCACAGACACAAGCGCGCCGATGTCGCTCAGCATCCAAGAACTCAACATCGAAAATACCCGAATCCACTACATCGACCATTCCATGGACTTTGAACTGACCACCGAAGGAACCAACCTTCTCAGTCAGGGTGATTTTGCAGATGCCCTCTTTACACTCCATAACAAAATTGGGATCGACCGGGCCAGTATGTCGTTCGCAGGCATGACCCTACTCACCAAAGCAAAAATCAGCGGGGAAACGGCCATCGACATGGACCTAAATCAAATGAAATTTGGCTTCGCCGACAACCAATTCCAAATCAACGACCTACCCTTGATTGCCAAAGGATGGATAAAAATGGGCGAAACCGATATGGACATGGACATCGATGTGAGCACACCCAACAGTGATTTCAAATCGTTCTTGAGTGTGGTCCCCGGCTGCTACACCGAAAATTTTGCCGATGTAAAAACCAGTGGCACCATGGGATTGGCATTCACCATGAAAGGCATCATGAACGATCTGCGCATGCCCGCCACCCATGTGGAACTAAAAATTAAAGACGCCGGATTCCAATACCCTGCTATGCCTGCCAATGCCAGCAACATCCAGTTGAATTTCGCGTTGGACAATACCGATGGCAATCCAGACAATACCCATGTGGTGATTGCTCCATTGAGTGCAAATTTAGGTGGCGATCAATTGGCCGTATCGCTGGATATGAAAACCCCCGTAAGCAATCCTTACGCCAATGGAAAAGTAGATATCAATTTGCACCTAGATCGCTGGAAACAATTGATGCCACTAGAATCAGGCACC
>Ga0255107_1000382_pt1 | contig 12448 bp, 10 predicted proteins | sample Law_Cont_RepC_8h_FD_188457 | JGI IMG/M metagenome (GOLD analysis project Ga0255107, IMG submission 188457) | Freshwater microbial communities from St. Lawrence River, New York, United States - Law_Cont_RepC_8h | ecosystem: Environmental > Aquatic > Freshwater > River | place: USA: New York... | reverse complement strand
CTCAGTTTTGGAGTGTGCCTTACGCACTATATGCAGGAAGTGTTAAGGGGTTAGATACTAAACTCAATATTGCAGACACTGCGGCAATGCTTAAGCCATACTTTACTGCTATTAACTTAAAAGCAAATATAGAATCACCAACGTTTACAGGTACGGTATCTGGTATTACCAAAGCCATGGTAGGCCTTGGTAACGTAGACAACACCAGTGATTTAAATAAACCAATATCTACAGCTACACAAGCTGCGCTTGACTTAAAAGCAAATGCTGCTGATGTAACAACTTCACTTGCATTAAAAGCAAATGCAACTGATGTTACTACAGCTTTAAATTTAAAAGCAAACACGGCTGATGTTAATACGGCACTTGCATTAAAAGCAAATGCTGCTGATGTAACAACTTCACTTGCATTAAAAGCAAATGCTGCTGATGTAACAACTTCACTTGCTTTAAAAGCAAATGCTACTGACGTAACAACTGCACTTGCATTAAAAGCAAATGCTGCTGATGTAACTACTGCACTTGATTTAAAGGTTGATAAAGTGACAGGCAAAGCTTTATCTACAAACGATTATACCACTGCAGAAAAAACAAAACTTGCAGCCATTACTGGAACCAATACTGGAGATCAAGATTTATCTGCACTTGCAGTAGCAGCTGATGTTAACGCAGGGCTTGCATTAAAAGCAAACACAGCAGATGTAAACGCCGCACTTGCATTAAAAGCTAATGCAGCAAATGTGGCAAGTTCACTTGCTGCAAAAGCAGATGTGGTAAATGTTAATAATGCTATAGCAGCTATTAATACTTCACTAAATACAAAAGCTGATGCGGTTGCCGTTAATAATTCTGTAGCTGCTTTAAATACATCATTGGACACTAAAGAAAATGCATCTAACAAAAGTTTAAATATCGTAACAGACGGAGCATCAGATGTAAAATACCCGAGTGTTAAATCTGTAAAAACATACGTAGATGCACAAATTGCAGGTGCTACTATTGCAGATGCGGATGCAAATACAAAAGGTAAAATACAATTAGCTGGAGATTTAGGAGGATCAGCTGCTGCACCAACAGTGCCAGGGCTTGCATTAAAGGCAAATACTTCCGATGTTAATACATCCTTATCTACCAAAGTAGACAAGGTATCAGGTAAAGATTTATCTACTAACGATTATACTACGGCAGAAAAGGATAAGTTAGCTGCGATTACAGGAACTAATACTGGAGACCAAGTTAATATTACGGGAAATGCAGGCACTGCGACAAAATTGCAGAATGCAAGAACTATCAATGGAATCGCATTTGATGGTTCTTCAGATATTACACTTCCTGCTCCTGCTGCTGGAATTCCCTACACAGGTGCTACGCAAGCTGCAGACTTGGGTGCCTTTAATTTGACTGTAATGACAGTAAATGGAATTACTATTGGGCGTGGTCTAAATGGAAATACAAATAGTAATATCGCAATTGGTAACGATGTACTAAGAAGCGTTACTGGCGGTAGTTACCTAACAGCTGTTGGCCACGAAGCTCTTTACTCAAACACAACGGGTTACAACAATACAGCCGTTGGTTCTGGAGCTCTAAAAGCGAATATCGGCGGCTTGGCCAATACCGCCATTGGTAGTAATTCACTTCAATCAAACACCACTGCCAATTTTGTTACTGCAGTTGGCAACCATGCACTTCGGAACAACACAACTGGAGGGAATAATACAGCGGTTGGATCCGGCGCACTTGAATTTAACAGTACCGGGGAATTGAATAGTGCATTTGGTTACGACGCACTCAAAAAAAATACTACTGGCATAAGAAATACAGCGGTCGGAGTAAATACACTTTTAGAGAATACGACTGGAAACGATAATACAGCGACCGGATTTGGTGCACTATTAAAAAATACTACAGGTTCGAGAAATACTGCGAACGGATGGTATGCACTTGCTTTAAATACGACAGGAACAGATAATACAGCGTTTGGTTATACTGCGCTTTATCCCAATACGACCGGAACTTTGAATACAGCGATTGGACAAGGTGCACTTAAAAACAATAGTACGGGTAATGAAAATTCTGCCTTAGGTGAAGGCACACTTGCTAATAACACTACCGGGAATTACAATAGTGCATTTGGGCGTGAATCGCTTCACAATAGTAACGGTAACAACAATACGGCGATTGGCTGGCGTGCGGGTTTTCAAAATGGAAGTAACAATACGGCGGTCGGCTTTCAAGCGGGTTATACAGCTGGCAACAACAATACTGCAATTGGGGCGTCTGCTGATTTTGCGGCCAACGTAACCGATGCCACAGCAATAGGGTATGGTGCGAGGGCTAACGGCAATAATGCAACTGCAATTGGAAATGGTGCAGTAGCTGTAGCTAACACCATCCGATTAGGTAACTCCACTGTGACTACTATCGGAGGTCAAGTAGCATGGACTGCTGCATCAGATAGTCGTATCAAAAAAAATATAGTTAATTCTAACTATGGACTAGCCACTGTGTTAAAATTAAGACCTGTAGAATATAATTTAATCAGCAACGATTTAAAGCAGGTGGGTTTCATTGCACAGGAAGTGCAAAAACTAGTTCCAGAGGTAGTTACTGGCAAAGAAGGCGACTTAAACAAGGGAGAAATTTTAGGGATTACCTATTCCAATTTGGTTCCGGTGCTAACGAAAGCCATCCAGGAACAACAAAAGCAAATTGAAGATCAAAACGCTAAAATTGCAGCGCAACAAAAGCAAATTGAGGAATTGATCAAACTAATGAAAGAGCTGAAAAAATAATGATTGGCTTGTATTTTGATTTAATAAAGCGAGGTAATAATTGATTTTTATTGCAATATTATTTTGCAGAATATTTTTTAATCAGTTTTATCTCGCTGCCTTTTTGAATCATTTCATCCTCAATATCAAATTCATTTTGCAGGCCTAGCCAGAAGTTTGCAGAATTTCCAAAGTATTTTGAAAGCCTAAGTGCTGTGTCTGCAGTAATGCTTCTGTTACCTTTGATTATTTCGGATATTCTAGTTTGAGGTACATTAATATCCATGCAAAGCCTGTATGCACTGATCTTTAGTGGTTTTAAGAATTCTTCCTTTAAAACTTCTCCTGGGTGTATATTTTTTATCTTTTTCATGGGATTTTTTAGTGGTAATCTATTATTTCAACTTGTTCTACATTTTCATTACACCATATAAATATTATTCTCCACTTGTTATTTATTCTAATGGAGTAGTAGCCCGTCAAATAGCCTTTCAATTTTTCAAGGTGATTTGAAGGTGGAATTGATAGATCAATTAGGTTCTCAGATCTGTGAAGCATCCTCAATTTCCTTCTGGCTATTTCTTGAATTGTTATGGGTAGTTTCATTGAAACCTCGCCGTTCCAAATCTTTAATGTTTCTCTATTTCCAAAACTAAGTATCATACTAACGTTTTACGATACTTACGTTAAAGGTAAGTATTATGAATGTAAAATGCAGTTTAATTAAACTTGGCGATAAGTGGTCTTCGGCAAATACATAGAAATATGCTTGTTTTCAAGGGGAGTGGAGCTAAGGACTGCCAATGCTGCGCATTGTCTTCCTAGGTGGGCACCTTACCCAAAGCCTTTCAAACAAACACTGCGTGTTCGTTTGGCTTTTTTGCTCCTCGTCTGTTTACGAAAGCAAGCTTTCGACACAGCCTTGAAACAAAAAAGCCTATCACTTTGTGATAGGCTTTGTAGAGCGTACGGGAATCGAACCCGTATTACCAGGATGAAAACCTGAGGTCCTAACCGTTAGACGAACGCTCCAGATCCCAAATGAGTTATTCGGGACGCAAAAATAAGGGGTGAGGGTTTCTTTCCCAAATATTTCTCAGTTATATTTTAAAAAAAAGGGGCTAATTCTGCTATTCGGTGTAAATTTGCATCTTCTTTACGTTATTATATAAATAAACAAGCAATCAAATGAGTACAGTTAAAGTAGCAATCAATGGATTTGGTCGTATTGGCCGCCTAGTTTTCCGTCAGATTTATAATATGGATGGTATCGAAATCGTTGCCATTAATGACCTTACTAGCCCGCAGGTACTTGCACACTTATTAAAGTATGATAGTGCACAGGGTCGTTTTGACGCTACGGTAACTGCTTCAGAAGATGCTATCACTGTAAATGGTGAGTCTGTAAAAATATATGCACAACGAGATCCAGCGCAAATTCCTTGGGGAGCGCATGGTGTAGACGTTGTAATTGAGTCTACAGGATTCTTTACCGATAAAGAAAAAGCAGCAGCACACATTACAGCGGGTGCTAAGCGTGTAGTAATTTCTGCACCAGCTACTGGCGAAATGAAAACGGTTGTATTTAATGTTAACCACGATATTTTAGATGGTTCAGAAACGATCATTTCTGGAGCTTCATGTACCACTAACTGTTTAGCTCCAATGGCTAAAGTGTTAGATGATAATTACGGCATTGTTGCAGGTATCATGACAACCATTCATGCCTATACCAACGATCAAAATACTTTAGATGCACCGCATCCTAAAGGTGATTTACGCAGAGCACGTGCAGCTGCACAAAACATTGTACCTAATAGCACCGGTGCTGCAAAAGCAATTGGCCTTGTACTACCTAATCTAAAAGGTAAATTAGATGGATCTGCACAACGTGTTCCAACCATTACGGGTTCTTTAACTGAATTAACTTCTGTATTAAATAAAAAAGTTACGGTAGAAGAAATAAACGCAGCAATGAAAAAAGCTTCTGACGAATCTTTTGGTTACACAGAAGACGAAATTGTAAGCACCGATATTATTGGTATTTCTTTCGGTTCATTATTTGATGCAACGCAAACAAAAGTAATGACACAAGGCGATGTACAGCTTGTTAAAACAGTAAGCTGGTACGATAACGAAATGAGTTACGTAAGTCAGTTAGTGCGTACCGTAAAATATTTTGCAGGCTTAATTTCAAAATAATTATGAGCCAATTTTCTAGTCATTCATTTGCCGGTCAAAAAGCATTAATCCGTGTAGATTTTAATGTTCCACTCGACGATGCTTATAACATTACAGATGACACGCGCATGCGTGCTACCATCCCTACCATTCAAAAGATTATTAAGGACGGTGGATCTGTTATTTTAATGAGTCATTTGGGTCGTCCAAAAGACGGTCCTACGTCTAAGTATTCGCTAATTCACATTGTTGGGCATTTATCTAAGTTGTTAAGCGTAGAGGTTCAATTTGCAAACGATTGTATTGGAGAAGAAGCGGTAAATAAAGCGGCTGCACTACAACCCGGACAGGTGTTATTACTAGAAAATTTACGTTTTTATAAAGAAGAAGAAAAAGGCGACGATGCTTTTGCACAAAAGCTAAGTAAGCTAGGAGATGTATATGTAAATGATGCTTTTGGAACGGCGCACCGCGCGCACGCTTCTACAGCAGTGATTGCACAGTTTTTTGCACCAGGCAGTAAAATGTTTGGCCTTGTCATGAACGCCGAAGTAGCCAGTGCCGAAAAAGTTTTACATGGTTCAGAAAAACCTTTCACTGCCATTATTGGCGGTGCTAAAGTGTCTGATAAAATATTGATTATCGAAAACCTGCTTGACCGTGCCACAGATATTATTATTGGTGGCGGTATGGCATATACCTTTTTTAAAGCACAGGGTGGAACCATTGGTACTTCTATTTGTGAAGACGACCGTATGCCTTTAGCGCTCGAAATTTTAGCTAAGGCAAAAGCAAAGGGCGTAAACATTCACCTCCCTGTCGATAACATTATTACCACCGAATTTTCAAATACCACCGAGCGCAAAAACTGCGAGAGCATGTCTATCCCCGACGGATGGATGGGCCTCGACATTGGCGAAGCTACACGTGCCAAATTTGCAGCCGTAATTGAAAGCAGTAAAACCATTTTATGGAACGGTCCCATGGGTGTTTTTGAAATGGAAAATTACCAAGCGGGGACCAAAGCTATTGCAGAGGCTGTTGCAGCTGCTACCGCTAAAGGCGCATTTTCATTAGTTGGTGGGGGTGACAGTGTTGCAGCCGTTAACATCTTTGGCTTTACAGACAAGGTAAGCTACGTATCTACCGGTGGTGGTGCCATGCTTGAGTACTTTGAAGGCAAGGTTTTACCCGGAATTGCTGCCATAACCGCATAGCATCCTTAATTTCTGTTAAATTGTGATAAACGGCAAGCCCAAATATTTGGGGTGGCATACTATTTGCTTACTTTGCTATATAAAATAAAAAATCAAACAAAATGAGTACAAAAAATTTAACCCTTATTGTCATTGCTGCCCTTGTATTATTATTAGGTGGATGCGGTTGTAACGGTTATAACGGATTGGTAAAACTAGATGAAACAGTAAAAAACAAATGGGCGAATGTAGAGAGTGATTATCAGCGTCGTTCCGATCTTATTCCAAACTTAGTAAACACCGTAAAAGGCGAAGCTAATTTTGAGCAAACAACTTTACAAAATGTAATTAGCGCAAGAGCAAGTGCTACACAAGTAAAATTAGATGCCAACGATTTATCTCCAGAAAAAATTCAACAATACCAAGCAGCGCAAGGTCAATTATCACAAGCGTTGGGTAAGTTGTTAATGGTTACAGAAAACTATCCAAACCTTCGTGCCAACGATGCTTTTAGAGGTTTACAAACGCAATTAGAAGGTACCGAAAACCGTATCAAAGTTGCGCGTAACGATTTCAATGATGCAGTAGCTGCTTACAACGTTAAAGCACGTACATTCCCTAACAATATTTTTGCGGGCATGTTTGGCTTTAAAACCAAAGAAGGATTTAAGGCAGAAGCTGGTTCAGAAAAAGCACCAGAAGTTAAATTCTAATTATAAGAACAATAAGCTTCATGTTTAACCTATTTTCTAAAAAGCCACATTCCTATTTTACGGAGCCAGAACAGGCCCGTATTGTAGAAGCCATTAAAAACGCAGAAATGCGCACTAGTGGGGAGGTTCGTATTTACATCGAAAACAAATGTAGATTCATGAACCCCGTTCACCGTGCACAGGAAATGTTTTATAAAATGGGTATGCAAAATACCGATGCTAAAAATGCGGTACTGATATATGTGGCCATCAAAGACAGACAACTCGCTGTTTTTGGAGATGCAGGTATTCATGACAAAGTAGGCTCTGCTTTTTGGGAGGCCGAAGTACAAAAAATGTTAGCAGCCTATAAGCAGTCTCATTACGCCGAAGGTTTAGCAAATATGATTACAGCAATAGGGGAAGCGCTCAAGCAGCATTTCCCCTATGATGCTGCAACCGATAAAAACGAACTATCCGATAACATTGTTTTTGGATAATTGCCAGGCTATCTGCACATGAAAAAATTAATCACGCTTTTATTGTTCGCTTGTTTTGCGCAAATCGTTTTTGCGCAAAATATTTTGCCGCGTCCTAATCCGCCAAAATTAGTCAATGATGTGGCGGGTGTTTTATCGCCAGAGCAGCGCGAAATACTCGAGCAAAAATTAGTAGCGCTCGACGATAGCAGTTCCAATCAAATTGCCGTTGTATTAATTCCTACACTGGATGGTTACCCCATCGAAGAGTACGCTAATAAATTATTTAGAGAGTGGGGTATTGGGCATAAAGGCACTAATAATGGTGTTCTAATTATTGCAGCTATTAACGACCGCAAAGTACGTATTGAGGTTGGCTACGGTCTAGAAGGCGCCATACCTGACATAACCGCATCCTCTATCTACAACAACGAAATTGTTCCTGCTTTTAGAGAACAAAATTATTATAGAGGCTTAGACGATGCCATTAATGCACTCAGCAAAGCAGCCGTTGGCGAATACAAAGTTAAAAAAGAGAAAAAAGCAAAATCAAAAGGCAAACCACTCGTTACTTTTTTAGGCATGCTACTCTTTATTTTAATTTTCGTTGTAAAAGGCGGCGGTAGAGGTGGCGGAGGTTCTATGTCGCGTGGCGGATATTCAGATATTGCTACCGGTATGTTACTCGGGTCCCTACTTGGTGGCGGAAGAAGCCATGGTGGTGGATTTGGTGATAGTGGAGGTGGCGGCTTTGGTGGATTTGGCGGCGGAAGTAGTGGCGGCGGTGGCGCAGGCGGCGATTGGTAATCAAATGCCGTCAACAACTCATTCAAGTAAACTCAGTTAAAAATAATCACATGAAAAAAACAATCTTAGTTGCCGCAATCATTGCTGCAGCGTTTACAACAAATGCGCAAGCACCAAAACTGCCTGCAGGAACAAAATTTAAAGTAGTAACAGAATCAAACAATATCACCAGCATGTCTATGATGGGTCAAGATATTGAACTTTCAAACGGCAATAAATTATACCAAAATTTTGAGCTTAAATCGGTGTCTGGCAATAGTTATCTATTGTCTACTTCAATCACTAGAATTGCGAGTTCTGTAAGTGCCATGGGTAATGAGCAAAGTTTTGATTCAGACGATGCAAGTTTAAAATCTAATCCAATGGTAGCCGAGCAGTTAAAAGTGCTTAATAAGCAAATAGACTACACCATCGAAAATAACAAAGTAGTAAATACAGCAAGTGCAACTGGCTCCGATCTTTTAAATACGTTGCTAACGCAAAGCAATGGTACTTCCGATCAAGCAAAATATTTTTTAACCCTTCCTGCTGCTTCTATTAAGCCGGCGCATCAGTGGAGTGTGGTTGATAATAAGCCAGATGCTTCTACTGAGTCTTTATTTGTAATTGCAGAGGTTACCGCTACAGATATTAGCGTAAATGTTTTAACCAATGCAAAAATTACAAGCTCTATGAATCAAAATGGCATGGAAATCAAGCAAAATACGCAAGGAACTATTAAATTAAAGCGTATTTACGATGCTAAAACAGGGATGTTAAAATCCGAAACTGGCACTGGTGGCCTAAAAGGAACGATGAATGTAATGGGGCAGGATGCACCTATCGATTTAAAAGTAACAACAAAATCAAGTGTAGTACCTATGTAATAAGGTACCACACTTGACCCTATATTTTATTTTTTTGGAGCGGGTAGTTTTGTAGTTACAAAATTAGCCGCTTCTTTATTTCCGGCCTTTTCTAAGCTCGTTACAAGCACGGTAAGTCCTTTGTTAATCATTGGAGAGATCTGCGGCTTATAAGCTTCTGGGATAGATTCTCTGAAGTCTACAATCGCATCAACGCCTTCTTTAATTTTTACCACATCATTTGTTTTGCCTAAAAAGAAAGCAATTTGATTTGTCATCTGAATTTTTTCCATAGTTAAGCCCATCTTATTAAAGCTGCTCATGATAAAATCATATGAACTCGCATCACCAAAACGGATACTATTTTCTATCAGTGTAGCGTTTAATCGTCCTTTAGACGGTTGCTTATTAAGTAACACAGTCATTTTTTTACCAGCTGCACTATCAATATCTGTAAGGGCTCTTAATGCAGATCCAGCAACGCTATAGCTAGAATCATAACAAGCAGTTGTAAATAAATCTGTGAGTATTTCATTGTGCTGCATGCCTAAATAATCAATCGCAGCAGCTCTTGCAAGGCGTGAAGGATCCCTTTTAGCCATTTCAACGGCTTTATTAATAGCAGTTGCATTGGATGCTAGTCTACTAAATGCACTTAATGCAAGTGTTCTAATTCTGAAAGAAGTATCTGATAATGCAGCTATTAAAACTTTGTTACCGATTTCACTTTTTGCATTATCAATATCAAACATAAAATTTACCGCTTCTCTTCTGTCTAAAAAGTTGCCCCCATGAAAGTACTGGTGCACATAAGCTTCAAGCGTTTTGGTATCCTTTTTTTCTGCCAATAAAATTTTATCAGCGTCTACATTGATATTATCTGGCTTGCTTGGTACGGTAAAATTAAAAGTGTCTACTTTATTTTCGGCCCATACCATATGGCGTGTTTTTGTATCACCGTTCCAAACGTCAATGTTCATTGGAAGCTTAAATAATTTATCACCCTTTTGTGTTTGTGCAACAATAGCAGAAGCAGTATGCGTAGCTTCATTGTAAGCGTAACTAATTTCTAATTTAGGATGTCCGCTACCAAAATACCACTGGTTAAAATACCAGTTAAGGTCTTTTCCAGATACTTCTTCAAAAGCCATTCTTAATTTATGCGCACTTCCGTTACCAAATTTATTGGCGCTTAAATATGTATGGAGTGCTGTAAAAAAAGCATCATCTCCAATATAATTACGCAGCATGTGTAAAATGCGTCCGCCTTTATTATAGCTAACTGCGTCAAACATATCTTCTTTGTCATTGTAATTGAAACGCACTAGGTCTTTGTTTTGCGAGCCACTAAATAAGTAACCTTGCATTTCATTGTAGTGTTCAAATAAGGCTTCGTCTTTACCTAGTTTGTGCTCCCACCATAATAGTTGGCTATAATTGGCAAAGCTTTCATTAACGGTTAAATTACTCCAACTTTCTGCAGTTACATAATCGCCAAACCACTGATGAAATAATTCGTGCGCAATGGTAGACTCCCAACTATTACCATCCATTAACTCACGTGCGTCTTGTTGGGCACTTTCTTGGTGAAGGGTAGCTGTGGTATTTTCCATCGCACCGCTTACGTAATCACGCGCAGTCATTTGTGCATATTTAGCCCAAGGATATTCTACACCTAGTTTTTTAGAGAAAAAGTCCATCATAGCGGGTGTTTCACCAAATATCTTGCGTGCTACTTTTTCATATTCTTTTTCTACATAATAGCTTACTTCTTTTCCTTTGTAACTGTCTTTTACAACGGCATAATCACCCATGCCTATAAAAAATAAATAAGGCGCATGCGGTTGTTTCATTTCCCAAGTATCTGTTCTAGTACCATCGTTATTTTTAACTTGACTTGTCAATAAACCATTGGATAAACTCACAAATTTAGCAGGCACTTTTAATCTAAATGTTTGCGTCGATTTTTGATTGGGCTTATCAATGGTAGGAACCCATACCGATGTTCCTTCTGTTTCACCTTGGGTCCAAACCTGTGTAGGCTTGTTTTTGTCGGTACCCGTTGGATTGATAAAGTATAAACCTTTAGCATCTGTGATAGCTGCGCTACCAGTGCCTTTGTACTCATTTGGCTTTGCAACGTAACTAATATAGATCGTGTAGTTTTCGTTTTTTACATAGCTTTTATCTAGCGCTACGGTTAGCGTCATGCCATCGTTTGTAAACTTAACTGAAGTATTTTTTCCGTTTTTTACAACAGCTACTTCTTTAACGTCCATTCCTTTTGCATCAAGTACCAAACTATTTGTAGGGTAGTGGTGCGGATGGAGTGTAAGTTTTACTTTACCAATAAGTGTGGCATTAGAAAAATCAAAACTGGCATCTAGTTCTGTGTGCACTAGGTCATTTGTTTTGGTGGCTACTGCCTGATACACTGGCTTGGTTTGCGCGCCTACCTGTAGGGCAAGTACAAAGGCCAAGCAGACCATCATTCCTATTTTTTTCATAAATTTTAATTAAGGCCATAAAGATAATAGAGCCATTCAATTGTATGCACTGCAATTATTATGAGCGGCAGATTTTAACTTTCTTATAGAAAGAAGTAGTTTTGAGGCAATCAATCATATTTAGATGCCAAGGTATTTTATAGAAGTGGGGTATGAGGGAACTACCTTTTGTGGATTCCAAATACAGGACGGGCAGGAAACGGTCCAGTCTGTGGTGACGAGTGCACTTGATATGGTTTTAAAGGAAACCTGCTCACTTACGGGGTCTTCCCGCACCGATTCAGGGGTACACGCCAGGCAAAATTTCTTTCATTTCGATACGGAACAAACTATAACGGGCAAACATATATATAGCCTCAATTCCATTTTGCCACCAACGGTTGTTGTGCATGCGGTGTACGTAGTAGGAGCAGAAGCCCATGCCCGTTTTGATGCGCTGGCCAGAACCTACACGTATACGGTGACTACTAAAAAAGATCCTTTTTTAATTGACAAAGCCTGGCATTTTCCATTTCCTGTACCGCTGGAAACCTTGCAGGCTATGGCTTTGGAGCTCCCTAACCACCAAGATTTCGAAGCATTTTCTAAAAAAAACGCAGGCAACAAAACCAATATTTGCAGTATCGAACTATCTAGTTGGCAGGCTGTAACCGAAACTTCTTTCACGTATACCGTTCGGGCCAACCGCTTTTTACGTGGTATGGTGCGTGGTTTAGTAGGTACCATGCTCCGTATTGCCAGGCAATCTCCATCAAAAGTGGAGGCTGTTGAAGCGTTTAAATCAGTGATTTTGTCTAAAGATCCTAGCTTATGTGATTTTAGCACCCCAGCCAAAGGCCTTGTCTTAGAAACAGTAGCCTACCCAATTGGCAGCTTGGATCAGCCCATTTAGGTTCAAAATGAGCGAGTTACGTGATCATTTTAATTTATTTTAAAAATATTTTGGTTCTATAACCCTTGTCTGGCT
>Ga0255107_1000368_pt1 | contig 12691 bp, 12 predicted proteins | sample Law_Cont_RepC_8h_FD_188457 | JGI IMG/M metagenome (GOLD analysis project Ga0255107, IMG submission 188457) | Freshwater microbial communities from St. Lawrence River, New York, United States - Law_Cont_RepC_8h | ecosystem: Environmental > Aquatic > Freshwater > River | place: USA: New York... | reverse complement strand
CGCGAGGGCTGCTTTTGTGTCCGCAGCCAGTTTGGCCTTGTCAACAATTCCAGACTTCGATGGAAGTGCACCAAGGAAGAGGTTTTCGGCTACAGAGAGCTCATCAACAAGATGAAGTTCTTGATAAATGACGCCGATTCCGGATTTAAGTGCATCCGCAGGAGTTTGGGGTGCATGCGATTTGCCATCGATAGTAACGACACCCGAAGTCGCAGCGTGCACACCGGCAAGAATCTTGAGGAGGGTTGACTTGCCGGCGCCGTTTTCGCCGCAGAGCGCATGAACCGTTCCAGCAGGCACATCAAAAGTGATGTTTTGAAGTGCCTGAACACCTGGGAACGACTTGCTGATGTCCTGAATGGACAGACCACTTGAAATCGGCATGTTTTATGGAGTCATGCCTTCGGCCTTGAGTGCCTCAACAAAGTTTTTGCGGTCGATCAGCGTTCCCTTTGTGTAGGTTTCAGCTGTCGGCGCTGTGCCATCTTTAATCCACTTGTACATCGCTTCGGCCGTTCCAAAACCATGTGTCTTCGGACTTAGCAGAATGGATGCATGGAAACCGGTAGGCGTGGCCTTCTTGAGATCATCCTTGCCGGATGTGCCATTGATTCCGATACCGATGACATCGGTTGCGGCGATGTTTCGCTGCTCGGATGCGCGGACAAAGCCAAGAACGCCATCATCGTTGCTGGAGAACGCAACCCAGTGCTTGATGTTTGGGTGTTGTGTCAGGACGATATTTGCGGCATCGACAGCCGTATTGATGTCGTTTGGTGCCTTCCACGGTGTGCGGTAGATATTGGCTTTGTTGAACCCGGATGCTTCGAGTGCTCCCGCGGCGCCATCTGTGCGCAGGCGGCAGGTCTCGATTTCATCCACTGTCAGCACGGCTGCGCCGGTTTCGGCTGCATTCCAGCCGCGGGTTTTGATTTCAGCGGCGATGGCTTCGCCAACGGACTTGCCGATTTCCGATGCGGAGATACCCAGATGTGGGACTTTGTCGAGAGGCTTACCACCTGCATCGACCAAGCGGTCATCGACGGACATCAGCTTCAGGTTTTTTTCCTCACACTTTGCGACGATTGATGGCCCGAGTTTTGTGTCAGGAGCGCAGACAATCACGCCTTGTGCACCCTGAGCAGCCAGGTTATCCAGAGCGGACATCAGCTGATCGGCATCTGTTGCTGGAAGCTTTACCAGCGTGAAGCCGTACTGTTTAGCTGCTTCATCTGCAAACTGCCACTCGGACTGGAACCACGGCTCAGTCGCAGACTTCACGATGAAGCCTATTTTGACATCCGATGCACCAGCTCCGCTACCCGTTGCTGTGCCCCCGGTGTTACAACCGGCAGCGAGAATCATTGGGAGGGCAGCAAGGGATGCGAGTACAGTGCGACGAGTGACTGTCAACCCTGACAACATTGGTCGTGGCATGATGTAGATTCCTAACGATGTGAATTTGCATTGATTGTAGCGTCAAGAGACGTACACTTCACACTATATAGGTGTATGTGCTACCTCCGCGGTATAGTTTCAAACGTATGCAACCTTGCCTGACATCTGGCGGAGTCTTCGCCCCCATCGTCGATTTACACAGGGAACTACACCGTGTTGTGCTGGGAACATCCCAAAGTGATGCCCGTGACCGGGTTGTGAATGCGATCTGGTCAAAGGTTGAACCGGTGTTTCAAACACAGCTACAGCAGTTTCCAGGGTTGACGGACCGTGTTCACAGTGCGCTTGTCGCCGAAGTGGATGCCCTTCTCGTGCAGGCACGCGAGCAAATGCCGGAATTTAGGTCGAATTTTGATGCATCCGTCCGCGGCTACGAAGGTGTCTTTGCTGAAATGGCACAGCTTGGGTTAGCAGCTGAATCGAATGGTTGGGCATCGACGGGGCGGGAGCAGCTTGCTGAACTTACAGATGCGCGCCGCTTATTTGACGCTGTAACTGCACATCCTATTGGTGCCCGTAATGGCTTTGTCTGGTACGAGCTCGGATGGATTGCTGAAGCCGCTGGTGAGCCGCAAGCAAAGGTGGCTGAGTGCTTTTACCATGCACAGCGTCTTCTCCGTGGCATTGAGACAGATGTTCTGCACTCTGCCAGATTGATGATGACGATATTCGAGGGTTCTGGAGCGCTGGATACAACGGTTCAAAACAGCCTTGCGGGGCTGCCGGGTGGAAAGGCTATTCTGATCCATGATGGCCGGTACCCAGACTATCTTGGTCAGTTGACGCGTCATCCGCAAGTGTTCGAAGCATTGATGGTCATCGTGGCTCAGCCCGATTCACCGGTGGCAGCTGCTATGGCAGCGGCTGTTCAGCAGGCTGTGCAACAAGGGCTCCAGTTGAGGAGTGAATGGAGTGCGCGGCTGTCTGCGCTCATTACGATTTGCGAAACTGTAACGACAAGCCTCGATTTACGTGTTCCAGAAGAAATCATCGAGGATGCAAACCGCTTAAGGCTGCTCGCAGACCGGTTTGCGCCTGGGCAGGATGCATCGGAACTGGATGCGGTGACGTTGGCAGCAATGGACTTCCTGACGGGTCAGCTGGCGACGACGGATAAAGAGCTCTCCCGGCTCGACAGATTGGTTGCCGGGGCAATCAAAGAGCGGGATTACTGGTTGAACTCTGTGAAGAGTATTGAAACAGAGGCCAAAGAGGGTGGGTTTGAGCTGCATGCCTACTCGATCACGAATCCGTTCAAGCGTAAGTTAAAGGAGCGACAAGAGCAGACCCGTCTCCTTTATGATCAATGTAGGGTGAATCTTGAGAAGCAGGAAGCAGTTGTCGTATCTCAGCAACAGCGGACGGCCAAAGAGTCACAGCGCCTTTCAGAGCGTATAGTGAAGCTGCAAGAGCTGATTGGTCTACTTGATGCGCCTCGCTTGGGGATCGCTGCAGCGGATTAGTTGAGCAAGTCGACTTCAGTTGTCGAAGTCTAGTGTTTCTCAATCACACTTACGCTTAAAGTCGCTCTTTGAATATTCCGTATGGGTTACGATGTCAATCGCACACTCGATTCAGCTTGCCTTTGAAACGCGGCGGCGGAGTAGCTATTCCATTCGACTTGTCGTGACGCAGTGTGATGCGTCGGCCTTATAAACACATTCATCAGAAGTTTCCACAAACTAGGTGCGTTCCGTGATTGCGAATGCCTATGTGATACAGCTCGCCTAAGAATCGCGGCGGCGGAGTAGTTGAGCCACTCGACTTCATTTGTTGAAGTCTGAAGTTTCTCAATTACACTTACGCTCAACAGTCGCTCTTGGAATATTCCGTAGTTGTTACGATGTCAATCGCACAGTCGATACAGCTTGCCTTAGAAACGCGGCGGCGGAGTAGCGTGCTATAATTGCGGGTCATGCCAAACCCAGTCTTTTTGACCCGTAAATCCGTCCTTTCTGCATCCGTGATCTCGCTGATCGCACTTTCATCCGGTGTGATGCTCAGTGGATGCCCCGGCCGAAACGCTGGTGGTGGCAAGGTTCCAGGAGTGCTTCGCTATGCGCTGACCGCAGAACCGACTACACTTGACCCAGCGCTTGTGACGGATGGTCCGACCATCGACCTCCTGCACAATATATATGAGGGCTTGGTTGGCTGGAATGACAGCAATGAAGTCGTTCCACTTGGGGCCGAGAAGTGGGACGTTTCCCCAGATGGCAAGACGTATACATTTACGCTGCGCTCTGGTGTGAAGTTTCAAAATGGTAAGCCGATTGTCGCTGGTGATTACGCCTACGCGATTTCCCGGTCGCTTGATCCAAAACTGGCATCGCCAGTCGCGATGAACTATCTCGATGACATTGTCGGGGCTAAAGAATATGCCGCCGGTAAGGCCACCACGCTTGCCGGTGTGAAGGTCATCGATGACACACATATCGCGATTACGATCACAGCGCCGCGTAGCTACTTCCTCGGGAAACTAACATTCCCTACTGCGTATGCACTCGACAAGACTGAAGTTGAGAAGGGCGAAAAAATCGAGGGCGCGTTTACGATTACGGCAACCAATGTTGTTGGAAGCGGCCCCTACAAGCTCGGCAGCTATGTTCGCCAAGGCAAGGTCACCTTGGATGCGAATGCGGATTACTGGGCAGGTGCTCCAAAGCTCAAGAAGATTGAGCGACCGATCATTCTTGATGCTAAGACGGCACGTAACCGCTATGATGCTGGCCAGCTCGATATCGTAACCCTTGAAAAGGGTGACTACGAGCGCGACAAGGCGGATGCCAAGGTTTCCGGCGAGATTCAGACGTTTGGGCGTGCAGCCACGTTCTACCTCGGTCTGAACCAGACCCACTACGCACCATTCAAGGATAAGCGTGTCCGTCAGGCAGTCGCCCACGCAGTGGACAAGGATGCCATCATCAAGACAGTGCTCCTTGGCATCAACAAGCGTGCTGAGGGTGTACTTCCTGAAGGGCTTCCTGGCTATGATGCATCCTTCAAGGGGCTACCGTTTGACCCTGCAAAGGCAGCCGGGCTTCTGACTGCTGCAGGCTATCCTGGTGGTAAAGGCCTTCCTCCGCTGGTGCTAAGCTTCCGCGAAAAGCAAACCGACCTTGCAAAGGCTGCCGAAGTCATGAAGGAACAGCTTAGCAAAGTCGGTATCCCGGTGACACTTCGTGAGATGGAGTGGGGGACATTCCTCAAAGCCACCGACAACAAGGAAATCGACCTCTTCCACATGCGCTGGAGTGCCGACTACCTCGACCCGCAGAACTTCCTTAGCCTTTTGCTGACATCTGGCTCACCGGAAAACCGCACGGGCTATACGAATAAAGAGTACGACGCGATGTGTGCTGCTGCTGACAGTGAGCGGGATGCGACGAAGCGAATGGCGTTGTATGCCAAGGCAGAACGCTTTGTGGTGGATGATGCACCTTGGGTTCCAATCTACTTCCAGAAGGACCTTGAGCTTGTAAAGCCATGGGTAAAGGGAATCAAGGATTCTCTGATGGGCCACTTGCCACATAAGACGACTTCGGTCGAATAGGCTTCTCTGATGCTTCGCTATGTGCTGACGCGCCTGGGACTCGCTGTGCCGACTCTGCTGGCGATTTCTTTCCTCGTGTTTTTCGCTGCTTATCTCTCGCCGGCTGACCCCGTCGATATCATTCTTGGGCAGCGTGCAGCACCTGAGGCTAAAGCACGTGTCCGGCATGAATGGGGGCTCGATCGTCCGCCACTGGAGCGCTACGGTAAATACGTGGTTGCAGTTGTGACAAAGGGTGACTTTGGGCGGAGCTATCAAACGAAGGAACCCGTGACGGAGTTCATCGCGCGCGGTTTTCCAAACACGGCCATTCTTGCAGTGTCCGCGCTAGGGCTTGCTCTCCTTACGGGAATACCACTGGGCGTCGTTGCAGCAATCAAGCATAACTCTTGGATTGACCGCTTTGCGATGGCCTTTGCCCTCCTCGGCGTGGCGACGCCAAGCTTTGTACTGGCTCCTGTACTGACACTTGTGCTCGCAGTTCGGATGGGCTGGTTACCTGTGGGTGGGTTCTCTCTGCAAGAGGGTATCGTTGACCCGGCCACCTTCATTTTGCCAACCGTAGTTCTCGCCGCCCGGTCAAGCGCGTTGATTGCACGTCTCACACGCTCGGCGATGCTTGATGTCCTTAGCCAAGACTTTATACGCACCGCAAGGGCGAAGGGGGTCCGTCCACTTGGCGTCCTCTTCAGGCATGCCTTGCGCAATGCGCTCTCACCCATTTTGACGGTCGCTGGGACAACCTTTGGATATCTGCTTAGCGGATCATTCGTTGTTGAGACCTTCTTTACGATTCCGGGAATCGGCAACCAGAGCATCACGGCCATCACCGCTCGCGATTACCCGGTCATCCAAGGACTCGCACTGCTGCTTGCTGGAATCTTCGTCGGCGTAAATCTGATCGTGGATATACTCCAAGGCTTTGTCGATCCACGCGCCAGGGTATCGGACCAGAAGGCGATTTGAGATGACTCCACGGGAAACATGGCAGCGCATCGCTGCAAACAAAATCGCCCTCGCAAGTATCATCTTTTTGGCACTGCTCATCCTTGCTGCCGCATTCGTCCCGATGTTGCTTCCATTTGGCTACGAACAGCAGCTTCCGGATTCCCGCTTGCTGCCACCCGGCGGCAAACACATCCTTGGCACGGATGATCTCGGACGTGACATCCTGACCCGTGTACTCGTCGGTGCCCGCATTTCTCTAATGGTAGCCGTGAGCGTCGAGTGCGTTGTTGTCTTCCTTGGCCTAACGGTGGGCCTGATTGCCGGTTACCGTGGTGGTTGGATTGACAGTCTGTTGATGCGCATCACCGATGTCCTTCTTGCATTTCCAGATGTCCTCCTTGCGATATTGTTGCTTGGCACGCTTGGAGCCACCAGCTCGCGTCCAGAAACATCGGCGATGCTCGTTGTTGTGAGTCTTGGTGTAACCGGATGGCCGCCGCTTGCGCGTCTGGTGCGCGGACAGGTCGTTGCGCTACGGCAACGTGAGTTTGTGGATGCTGCACGTAGTATTGGGTCGAGTCATGGCCGTATTCTGCTCCACCACATCCTGCCAAATCTCGTTTCACCGATTATCGTCGCCGTGACAGTAGATGCCGCCGGCGTAATTCTCGCAGAGGCCACGCTGTCCTATCTTGGAATTGGTGTTCAGCGTCCGATGCCAAGCTGGGGGCGAATGATAAACGATGCGCTTGACTACTACAAGTCAGAGCCGCGTTTGGTGATTGTTCCGGCAACGATGCTGAGTCTGACGGTGATCGCGCTCAATTTCCTTGGGGATGGTCTTCGGGATGCCTTGGATCCGCGCAAAACCCGTCGCTAGGCAGCATGGCTTTCGTGCCTCTGGACACTTGTCTAAAACCGTGATTCCTGCAGCTACGTTTCAGTAGCACTGACCGGGAGAGCTGGTTTCTTCCACCGCCGATTCGATTAGGCATGAACATTGATTGGCATCGGGTAAAGCCAGCAGTCTGACGGAGACAAAATTTGCTAACGTGCGTCTCTATGACACCTCTCATTCCGAGGCGTAAGGAAAGCTAGTTCGTAATGCTGGTGTCGTAGCCGTTGTCTGTCAGGGAACGCTGAAGCGCCTCGGCACTTTTACGATCCTTGAACGCTCCCGTTTGGACAACAAAGCCGCCTGCAAGAGGCAATATCGTCGCCGAGAAACCTTTATCCTTCAGCTCCGTAACCAGGGAATTTGCATCGTTTCTGGATGGCTTTATGGCATTGATGCGAACCCGGAACAAGGCAACTGATTCATCAATAGGTGGAGGCGTCACTTCAGGCTTAGCCCCAGCTTTTGGCTGAGTCACTGTTGGGGATGGTTTCTGTGCACGGATAGGCTTCGAACCTTTATCGGCATCCGGTATCACACTGGTAGCCGGCGGATCTACGGGAGTCGGCTCAATATCGGCATCAGGAGAATCTGACTTCTTCGTCGTGTCGACTTTGATATCCAGCTCTTCTGGGGATGTTGATGACGTATCTGGCTCGGAAGCAACCGGTTCATCGGGTCTTCGATCACCAGCTTAGGCACGCTTGGTTCCGCGATGGGCTCGGGAGCGGGGGCAGACTCGATGCTTGGTGTTGGGATGGCTGTGGCCTGCTTTGTGCCAAAAGCTGGTTTCGTTGGCAGTACCGTGTATCCGATGGCAAAGCATCCACCGACGATGATCAATAATCCCGTACCGTAAATCCAAACATTGCGGTCTACACTCATAGAAATGTCCAACCTTCCCCGAAGCGACAGGTATATGCATTCTAACCGGATTCACGTCGATGGAACAATCTGCCGGCGCGTGGCGAGTTGATGGTTACGAGGTTGTTGGTTGAGAGTGGCGTGTCTGAGGATGGGGCCTTGGATTTCTCTGCGAAGAGCGACACGTATGACGATCTATATTCGTAGAAGCAACCAACCTAAGGCGCAGCGACACGAATAAGCACTCTAACCGGATTCACGTCGATGGAACAATCTGACCACGCGTGAGTCGCTGAGCCAGGCGGAAAATCTTCCTCCATTGAAACCGCAGGCGCATGACCTCAAATGTCGCACATCGTATCAACTAATCCGGCTGGAGATAATCACTTTTCGCTGCCAAGCGACGTCCACCACTCAAATGGCTACCAGCAAAACGTTCAAAGTCGACCGTGGCAAACCATTTTTGTAGCGCAGCGACGGTAGCATCCCCGATAAACGGTCCGGTTTCCCAGAGGCCACCGACGGCACGAACATGGATGATGTCGGTTTGTAACGCTATTTTTTGATGGGCAGTGTGCGCTAAACGGGCTAACCACCCACCTGCGCCGTGGAGGAGATTGATGGCATCGCTGTCGCCTTCCGACGCAGCGTCTGCAATCAATGGAAGCAAAAAGCCTCGCCCGTCAACATCCGCCTGGCTAAGCGCCCAAGTCGCAAATACTCCAGCATCTGTCGTGTCAGCCGCTTCTGTAATTCTATTCAATAACGGAGCCGTCGGAAGCATCCCATCCAGTGACCGGACACACCGCCTCACTGCTTCCGTTGTGATAAACGCACCCGAACCCTCATCACCATACTCCCAACCACGCCCACCAACTCGCACCAATGTGTTTCCATCAAACACGCACGCTAGGGAACCCGTACCAGCCAAAAGCATCACAGCACCGGAACGGTCAATCGATGCAGCTGCAGCGAGCTCAAAATCGGGAACAATCATATGTTCTGCCGCTGGAAAATGAAAATCCAAAGCATGTTTCCAAGCATCAACTACGCCTGGACGGCTGACTTTTGTGATCCCGGCTACGACGATGTCTGGTTTAGGTAAACCACTGAGGAAGACTGGAGGATTTCCATCGGGGGATGCTGGAATTGACCAGTCATCGTGGAGCAATCTACCATCGCATTCGAGACGGAAGCGCACAGTCGTTCCGCCTGCGTCAATCGTCAGTATGATGTGGGGGATAGGCTTTGCTTGCATCTTTGCCACGTGATAATATCGCGCGGTAACGCTCCACGCAGGTGGAGTGGGCGGGATAGCCGGGATGTAGTTCAGCTTGTTAGAGCGCTGCATTCGGGTCGCCGAGGTCGGAGGTTGGAATCCTCTCGCCCCGATGTTCACCCTTTCAACCCACTGCGCACGGTGGGTTTTTATTTGACAGTTTGGCAGGAGGGATTCCCCATGTCCGATGAACTAAAGACAACCACATATGCTGATTCTGGCGTCGATATCGATGCTGGAACTGAGGCGGTTCGCCAAATGAAAAAGCATATCCGTTCGACATTTAATGCAAATGTAGTGGCGGATGTAGGTTCATTTGGAGGGATGTTCTCACTTGCGGGACAGCTGGGTAACGATCCTGTCCTTGTTAGTAGCATGGATGGCGTCGGTACCAAGCTGAAGGTCGCATTCATGATGGATAAGCATGACACGATCGGACGTGATCTCGTTTGGCACTGCATCAATGACATCCTTGTGCAAGGCGCGCGCCCAATGGTCTTTCTTGACTACTTCGCTACGGGCAAGCTGGAACCGTCTGTCGCCGCCGATGTCGTCAAGGGACTCGCTGAGGGATGCCGCTCGAGCGGATGTGTTCTCATCGGCGGTGAAACAGCGGAAATGCCGGGGATGTATCAAGCAGGCGAATATGACCTCGCTGGCTGCATCGTGGGCATCGTTGACCGTGGCGCAATCATTGATGGCTCTACGGTTGAGGTAGGGGATGTTTTGATTGGTCTGGCATCGGATGGTCTCCACACCAATGGCTATTCCCTGGCCCGCAAAGTCTTGTTTGAAGTGGCAGGCTTCGGCGTAGATACGTTTGTGGAGTCCTTGGGCACGACCGTCGGAGATGCGCTTCTTGCTCCTCACCGATGCTATGCAAATGCGCTTCTACCGAGACTTGTATCGCATGAAATCCGGGCAATGGCCCACATCACCGGCGGTGGGTTTGTGGACAACATTCCCCGCTCGCTCCCGGAAGGAACTGCGGCTGAAATCAGCCGCAGCGCATGGACCATTCCAGCGCTGTTCAACTTGATTCAGGATGCTGGGAATGTACCTTTGGATGACATGATGCGGACATTCAACATGGGCATCGGGATGGTTGTAGTTGTCCCTGCATCCAAGGCGGAGAGTCTTGTCAGCGAGCTCAATGCCAGTGGAGAGAAGGCTTGCATCCTTGGCCGTGTCGTTGTAGGTGAGGGTGTTCAGTTCATCGACTAAGCCTGCTTGGAAATGTAAAACGCCCCGATGCTTGCGCATCAGGGCGTTTTTTTCTGTGATCTGATCGCCTCTATTGCTCTGCAAATGGCGGAGGAGCATAAGCTTTTGCAACATCGGCAAGGCTTGCCAGCTCAATATCAATCTGATGGTCGTGATCTGTACCCCGTGATGTTGTTGCCTTAACAATATTGACAACATCTTCCGGAGTGTCCACAATGCGAAGGAGGTCAATGTCGGATGCACTTATTTTGCCATCCGGGAGGACAGTGTCCTTTAGCCACTTGACCAAACCACTCCAGTAGTCCGAGCCATACAGAATAATCGGGAAGTTTGAAATCTTACCCGTTTGGACAAGTGTCAAGGCTTCCATCAGCTCATCAAGGGTTCCGTAACCACCTGGGAAGATGACAAACGCACTCGCGACCTTTACCAACATGACCTTGCGGACGAAGAAGTAACGAAAGTCGACGGACACATCGCAGTACGGATTCAAGTGCTGCTCAAACGGAAGCTCAATGTTGAGTCCAATGCTCTTGACCGCCGCAAGCTTTGCACCTTCATTGGCCGCTTGCATGATGCCAGGACCTCCACCCGTAACAATCGCATAGCCCTGCTTCCCAAGAAGACGGGCTGTGTCGACAGCTGCCGCATAATATGGATCGCCAACACGCGTTCGTGCACTCCCAAAAAGCGTCACCGCCGGACCAAGGTCTGCAAGCGCATCCAACCCGCGGACGAACTCACTCTGAATTCTAAGCACACGCCACGGATCGCTGTGTATAAAGGATGCTTCGGCGGCGGTTGGTGTGGCTAGAAGCCGTTCATCGGATGTTTTTCCAGAAAAGTGGTCCATAGGTGATCAAAATTCTCCTCAAAATGCACTACGGGAGGTATTGGACTTAAGTGCCCGAATACCTCCCGTAAATGTTTAAGCGATGTTAGGCTGGAAACAGCTTGACCAGCGCCGCATCGATGGACGCAACACCCGCATCACCCGCTGCACGACTCTCTAAGATGCCATCTGCGTTAAACACATAGTAATGAGGTACAAAGCCCGCCTCGTTTAAAAAGGCATCTTTGACATCATGCATATTGTCAATCGCACAGCTCTCAGTGATTCCATGCTCGAGCATGCTCTGTTTTACTAACTCGACGTTGGTTTCGTCTTCAGAGCGTGGCATGTGCACCGCGATGACTTTGAGTCCCAGAGGACCATACTTAGTCTTCCACGCTGCCAGTGCCGGCAGGTTGTTCTTGCAGATGTAGCAGGAAAGGGACCAGAAGTGAATGAGGCAAGGAGAGCCAAGAAGGCTCTCCCGCGTTGTTTCACCGTTTATCCATTCGGTTGCGCCTGCAAGCGATGGAAGCTCAGCGCCACGGCGAAGTGGCATGATTAGCTACCAGGGGAAAGGTGCTTTGCACCTGGCTTCCAGTTGGCTGCACACAGTCCACCGCTCTGCAGTGCCTGCAGCGTACGGATGACTTCATCCACATTACGGCCGACATTCAACGCATTGATGGTGGAGTGCTTGACAACGCCATCTGGGTCGATGATGAACAAGCCGCGAAGCGCGATGCCTTCACCATCAATGAGGACGCCGTAATCTGCTGCGATTTGCTGGGTCATGTCAGCGATGATTGGGTATGCAGTGCCCTCAATACCATTGTCAGTACGTGGAGTACGTACCCATGCACGGTGAGAGTATACGGAGTCGGTCGATGCACCGATAACGACTGCACCGAGCTCTTCAAACTCATCCAAGCGATCGGACAGCGCAAGGATCTCCGTTGGGCAGATAAAGGTGAAATCGAGAGGATACCAGAAGAAAACAACCCACTTTCCGCGGTAGTCGGTAAGGGAAAGTGACTTGACATCAGATGCAGCAGTGTCTCCTGGGAAGAATGCAGGAGCGGTAAAATCCGGGGCTGGTTTGCCAACGAACGACATAAAAGTTTTCCTTGTTAGACAACGCACACCGGCACGCATGGCAACGATGCACTTTGAATGTAGTTAGATACCAGTCTACCCGTTACAAATGGGAATGTACATCATGTGTTTGAAATAAATGAGAATGATTCTCAGGTTGCTAATCACTTCCTCCATCGTTATAATTTTGGCACGGCAGGGGTACGGAACTGGACAATGATTCAGTAAATCATCGACCCTGCAGGTGGAGATCCAGATGCCTTTTGTGATTGCGGAGCCCTGCATAGGAGTCAAAGACCGCTCTTGCGTGTCCGTCTGCCCCGTGGACTGTATTCAGGGCGGTGATGATGACACACAGCTCTTCATCAATCCTGATGAGTGTATTGACTGCGGATTGTGCGAACCTGAGTGCCCGGTCGATGCTATTTTCATGGAAGATGAAGTTCCTGAGAAGTGGAAGTCGTTTATTCAGCTAAATACGAATCACTTTTCTAAGTAAGCATTCCATGTGAAAGAAATGCACCACTGCAGCAAGGTTGGAGT
>Ga0255107_1000343_pt1 | contig 13003 bp, 11 predicted proteins | sample Law_Cont_RepC_8h_FD_188457 | JGI IMG/M metagenome (GOLD analysis project Ga0255107, IMG submission 188457) | Freshwater microbial communities from St. Lawrence River, New York, United States - Law_Cont_RepC_8h | ecosystem: Environmental > Aquatic > Freshwater > River | place: USA: New York... | reverse complement strand
GGCACGAGACGGTTGGTATTGTTGAGAGCGCTGGGGATGCCGCAAATCAGCACCTCGTCGGTAAACGTGTCTCTGTAAATCCTCTGGTTTCCTGTGGACATTGCCCAATGTGTCTCGCTGGGCGACAATCCGTTTGTGCTGACTGGTTCCTTATTGGACTTGATCTTGTAAACGGAGCGATGGCGGACTTTGTTTGTGTTCCCGCACGAAACGTCATCCCCATTCCAGATTCCGTGTCTGATAAAGCTGCGGTGATGATCGAGCCTCTTGCAAATGGAGTTCACCTCCTTGGCATGGTTCCAACGTATGCTGGCACATTCCCCGATGTCCTCATCCTCGGCGGAGGTACGCTTGGCGCAGCAACACTGGCTGTCGCTGTTGCACGTGGCTGGAATGTGATTGGCGTTGTGGAACCAAACCCGATGCGTGCGGCAGTCATGCTAAAGCTCGGGGCGCCACGCGTGTTTGATTCACGTTCGGAAACCATTGATGCCGAAATCCTTGAAGCAACAAATGGTCTTGGCCCAAGCGTCATCGCTGACTGTGTTGGCAGGTCTGCCGCCCGACAGCTCGCCTGCCGTGTTGCAGCAAAAGGCGCCACAATCCTCCTCCTTGGCATGGATGAAGGCGTCACTGAGATTGATTTTATTCACATCGTTCGGCGGGAAATTCGTCTGCAGTGTAGCTACACATACACCGCTGCTGACTACAACACCGCAATCGAACTGATTGTGACTGGAAAAGCGAACTTTGAGCCGTGGACGGATTCAGCTCCACTAAGTGATGGCATGGCCCAGTTTGAGCGTCTCATCACCAATCCTCAGGACCGCCTCAAAATCGCACTGATTCCATAAGGAGTTTTCATGGATCTCAGCAATGAAACCGTTCTCATAACGGGCTCGGGACGGGGACTCGGTAATGCAATGGCCCGGCGAATCGCTGGGCTGGGAGCTCGGGTCATTATTCATGACATTTCATGGGAAGCCCCTGCGGAATTTGGTGAGTACCAAGACCTTGGTGACAGTGCGCGCAAGTGTGGTGCGGTTTTTGCCGTGACCGGAAACATCGGCGATGAAGCAGTCGTCGCTGGCTGGGTCGATGCGATCAATACCGAGATCGGACCAGTAACCTGTTTGGTAAACGCTGCTGGGGGCGATATCGCTGCCGCAGGTGGGAAACCTGTCCCAAATGATGCGATCGGTATTCCAAGTGTCGATGTTCGCGCGATGCTGGATCGGAACCTTCTTGGTCTGATTTGGGTCTGCAAGTATTTTGTGCCTGGAATGATTCCAAACAATCGCGGTTCCATCGTCAATATTGCTTCAAGCGCAGCCCACCTTGGAGTCGACAATGGTGTTATCTACTCGGTAGCAAAAGCGGGTGTCGTTCAATACTCACGTTCGCTTGCAACACAGCTGCGCCAAAATGGTATTCGCGTGAATGCAGTCAGCCCAGGTCCTACAAGAACTGCCAGGTTTGCTGCTACACGCGTCATGGATGCCAGTGACTTGGATGACAGTGCGCCTCTGGCGCGCTATGGGAAACCGGATGACATCGCGGATGTGGTTGCGTTTTTACTCTCGGATGATAGTCGCTATGTTTCCGGTCAGACCATTCGTGTAGATGGAGCGCGCGAAACATTTTCTACATAGGAGTTACTTGCCGATACAGAACCGGCTAAATATCTCCTGATGCATGGCATCAATGACATTTCGTCCGCTGATGTTGGCTAAATGGAACGCAGCATCATGTAAATCGACAGCAAGTAAATCTGGGGTAACGCCAGCCTTGCTTGCTGTCATCACTCTGCCGATGGCTTCGATCGCAAGGGTAATCAAGGCTGAATGTCTTGCATTAATGGCTATTGGTTCATTGGAGTTGGCAACATTGCCATCATCCAACAAGCGACTAACGATTCCTTGAATCAGGGCATCGATTCCGTGGTTGGTTTTAGCGCTCACATACTGCTTGTCAGTACTCTCATTCACATTGACCGAGATGTCAGACTTTGTGTGAACTCTTAGGACAGTTGAAGCGCTTTGCAGCTCAGCTAAGCCGATAGGGGGCGTGTCATCGCTTTCAAGCGCAAGCACGATGTCGGCCTGGCCTATGGATTGACGTGTACGATCAATGCCAATCATCTCGATCGCATCCGTTGATTCGCGCAGTCCTGCCGTATCTGTCAACGTGATCGGGATGCCCGCAAGCTCTATCTGGATATCAATGGTGTCACGCGTGGTCCCAGCTATTGGAGACACAATCGCTCTGTCCTTACCAGCAAGCACATTGAGGAGTGATGACTTCCCTACATTCGGTGCACCCATGAGGACCACACTTGCACCCTGACGAAGCAGTCTCCCACGGCGTGCTGTTTTTTGAAGCTGTTCAAGGTCACCAACTGCTACTTGAAGCATTGTTCCAAGTGCGACGACATCAATGTCACCGACATCCTCAGGAAAATCGATAGATGCTTCCACCAAAACACGTGCATGTTGAATCTGTTGTTCGACTTCAGTGATGATGTTTGTCAGCTGTCCTCCGAGCTGTATTGATGCTAGCTCGCGGGCGCTACGTGTCGGGGCTGCGATGATATCCGCGATTGCCTCTGCCTGCGTCAGGTCCAGTTTTCCATTGAGAAAGGCACGTTCAGAGAATTCACCGGGATTTGCTGGGCGGGCACCAGCGGAGTAAAGCAGCTCGAGGACTTCATCGATGACAACCAAACCACCATGGACATGTAACTCGACAACATCCTCGCCCGTAAAGCTGCGTGGATTCATAAACACGATTCGTAAAACGTGGTCGACAACCCGTCGGTCAACTATGGTTCGCATCATCATCAAGCGTGCCGTTGATGCTTGCTGGGACCGACAGGGAATATCTGTGATCTTGTCAACGATACGAAACGCCTGCGGGCCACTGATTCTGATGACCGCGACACCTGCTGGTATCCGACCGGATGCCAGCGCTGCAATCGTGTCGCTCAATTCGCTTGACCGTTCAGGATGGATTGACTTTGGTTTACATCATTCTGCTGGCGTTGTTGTGACAACCCTGTGAGGGTTTTCGTCAATACTCCGCTTGTGACAGCTGGTAAGAGGAAGGCCAACGCGACGACATGCAGGACGGTTCCAAGAACACCGGCAACAACATTCCACCAACCTAAGGTTGTGTTACGACGACCGGAGAGCATGAGAAAGATCATCCCGGCGCACAATGAAACAAATGGGGTTAGGAGAGACAGAACCACCACTGCAATCGCAGGAATGACCATCGGGTCGTCCGCTTGTGATTCTGCAGCCAGCGGACCGCTTGTCGTTAGTAGGGAAGCGTTACAGCTCCAACAGCTTTGTTGGGTCGAAAAATTGTTGGCTCCGCATGCGGGGCACAATCGTCGCTCGCTGGACATTTTCCCTAGTCGACGCGATGCTCAGGTGCAGCAAACTTACCATCGCTACCGGAGCGGAGAACATCACCAATCGGGGTTCGGGCAAGTGCCGCGATGAACATCCCGACGACTGTAATAACGAGGAGCGATATCAAAAACACACGTCGACCAACCGTGGCCTTGTCGATTCTTGGAGTGATGCCTTCCGTAGAAGTGTCATCTGTTCCAGTTGAGTTGAATTTCGGGAGGTTCAAGCCGGTCTTCACTGGATCATTATTACTCATGCGTACTTTGTATCATGCAATACATGATTTGAAGTATTGAAGACACGTATAACTACCTGCTCCTACTCTCCGAATTTGGTGAAACCTTTCAACACGGTGACCATCTATGTAAGCATGTGTGAGCATGTTGTTGAAGTCGCGGAAGAGTGCGTCCGAGCAAACTCGGTGTTTCCTCCGGTTGTCGAGGAGCATCGCAAATCGTGTGTATCCTGCTCTCAGCACATCGCGTTCATTACGCTGATGTCCTCGACTGGGCGTCCTCAGATACAACTTCCTCCTGCCGAGCTCACCACAAGAATCGCCTCCCTCACGTATGCCAAACAGTCTCTGTGGCAACAACTCGTTACGAGGCCAGCTGTGTTCGCTCCGGCTCTTGGAGTATTGGTGGCTGCTGGATGGATGCTTTCCGGCATCGGCAATACTAAAAAATCCGTTCAAGTGACTTCAAACGTTGAAGTCATCAAATCGCCAGCTGGTGCAGACCAGCCAGCACCAGATAGTCCGAAGATTAGTAACCGTCCCGAGCGTGCCGTCCAACCGGTTCGCTCCATTGGTGACCGAGTCGTCTTGGCCGCAAAGCCTGCATTGGGTTCAATCAGTACTCGACAGGACGTTAAGCGGATGTCCGATTCGAACATCGGAAACGATGCACCGATTGGCAAGAGTTCCGTTTCGATTCCACAAAACCCTGAGCTACGTGTGTCCGATGTGAAATCTTCTGATGTCGTATCCGTTAGGACTGGCACCTCGCGTGTTCCTGAAATCTCTGTTGCTGCAGACCACAAAATCGATGTCGAGGCGCCTCTTAGTACTCGCCGGGCGTTTGGACGTTCTTCGATAGTACTTGCATCAACGGATGAAGCAGCCGAGGCCGATGACCTTCGAGCAAGCTTTCAATCACAGCTAAATCAACAGTCAGATGCCTTTCGGAACACAAATGTCCAATCATCACAGCCGATTGGTGACTCAGCTCGCATCAATGTCGTAAATGCTCCTGTAGGAAATGGCGGTAAGTAGTTAAACTTGCCGTAGACTTGTGATTGTGGAAGTCCCTTCGATCATATGCCCTTGCGGGCAGAAGCAAACCCGCAAGTCTGTACGCTACACCCATCGGATTGCGCATTACCTTGGGCAAGCAAGTGTGCGGATTGAGTACCGTTGTCCGCGTTGTCGTCACCTGCGCGACACTGTCATGCTCCTCGAGGACTACCGAACCCTTAGGGATTATTGGAAGAGCGAGAGCAACGACTCTGAACGAGAACGGATTGCATCCCTCGGAGCTATCAGCTTCGCCGAACAGCGGGTGATGCATGAGAAACTCAGTACCGGCAATCCACTCTCTGAGCTGGATTACTGATTTTTCTTATCTGCCAGCAGTAAACCTAGTCAGTCATCTGGCAGCGTCACAGAGCAGCTGTTGTTTAGATTTCAATAAACCCGAGATCAGCATCTCTCTAGTAATCTAAAGGGCTCCAAGTAGATGCACATATGAATCACTAGTGTGTTCGATACCCGACACACAGATCAAAGAGCAGCGTTGACTGGTCACTTACTTGCCCGCTAGCTAAACGTTTGGCTCAGCAATCCAGGTAACTGGAACACTGACATGTTCGGATAGGAGTGTCGCGAGGTGCTTTGTTCCTGGGACCTCTGTCTCCCGATGCCCTGCATCCCATACCGTACATTTCTCGCCGTATGCAGCAACAAACATGTGGTGGCGTACATCTGATGTCACATAAATGTCTGCCTGGTCTTTTATGGAGGCATAAAGACTTTCGCCAGCACCACCGCAAACTGCAATCGTTTGGACCATCCGGTCACGCCGCTCGGAACAACGTACACTGACCTGAAGGCGTTCTTCAACGCGTGACAAGAAGTCAGATTCCATCATTGGTGAACGTAAACGACCAAGCCTACCGATACCCGTTTTGCCATCGTCCGTTCCAGGGGTCGGCTCGATTGGTCGACAATCTCCAATCCCAAGAATTTCAGCGAGAACATCGTTGATGCCACCTAAAGCACAGTCCCAGTTTGTGTGGGCTGAAAGAACAGTAACACCAGCCTTGATTGCTGCGATTACAGCGCTCTCTGGAAATCCGGTAGTTTCATCTAATCGGGTAATTGGCGAATAAATCAGTGGATGGTGTGTAACGAGGACATTGATTCCCTGGGTCACACACTGGGAAATCACCGCAGCTGTGGCATCGAGTGCTACACCTATTTTGGTGATGCTAGAGTTACGTGAGCCAATGCAACGCCCAATGGGGTCATTTCCGAGTTTTAGGCATGCTGGAGCAAGCTGCTCCAATATTGCCTCGAGATCATGAACTGTCATTCTGATACATCCACGAGGCTGTAAACAGGCGCATCCAACAGGCGTTCTGTTCCGCCTAGGAAGGTAAGGTTCTTCAGGAATGCGTAGCCTGCCACTGTCGCACCAAGCGTCGTAACCAGCCGACCAGCCGCTTCAGCAGTTCCTCCGGTTGCAAGGACATCATCGACAATCAAGACGCGGTCGCCGGCTGAAACCGCATCGGTGTGCATCTCAATGATGGCACTTCCGTACTCAAGGTCATACTCGGCTGATACGGTTTCCCACGGAAGCTTCCCAGCTTTACGGATTGGAACGAACGGAAGGCCAAGCGTAACTGCCAACGGGCACGCGAAGAAGAATCCGCGGGATTCAATTCCAGCAATAACGGTTGCACCGGAAGTCTGTGCGATTTCGATAAACGCTTCCATGACAGCCCTATAGGCATCCGGATTCTGTAGAAGAGGTGTGATGTCCTTGAACATGATTCCAGGCTTTGGAAAATCTTCAACCGTACGTATCGTTTCGATCCAATTGTGCATTTCTAAATCCATTCTCTCTGTTTGGTCATGATGGTTTTCCAACCAGCCGGTGCCTTTAATGTTCGCTTGTAGCCTAAGTCGGTCTTTTTCCATGAAATGGTTACCATTCCACCGGGAACAGGAACGCTTCCTGAACACCATGGGATTTCACTCAACGAAGGCACAACATAGACACGCTTCGTCACATGGTCAACCTTGGCGATGCCGACTACATCCCGAAGCATCATCACGGCGACATGACTCGCAAACCCATGGTTACAGCTTGCACTGGCATCTGTGTTTTCCCAGAGGGTTCCCGTCCGCTCAGCCATGTAGCCGAAGTAAGCTGCAGATTCGTTTAGAATCTGGGTAATCATCCCAGCCCGGGATAACACTTCAATCCTCAGATAATTGCCAATAAATGCATTGGAAATGTGTATCTCAGGTTGGACCTTTTTGACATCCCGTTTTGGGCCAAATTCAGAAGTCAGTGTTCGCCACAGCTCGGGACGTGACTTTGGAGTCGCGATGTTGAAGAAGAATGCGTAGTACTGGCAGGTTTCGCTGCGGTTTCGAGTGACATCGAGCGAACCATTTGGTTTTCGGATGGCATTGTCCACATACCAGGTTCCATCAAAGCTTAGTTCGTTTATGACGTCGCGAAGCTTGTCCGCCTGACGTTTCCACATCTGGTTTCCATAGAGCTCTGCCGCTGCATCCAAAGCACCTGCAAAGAGCATATTGGATGGAAAGTTGACATCTTGGACGAAGTCATTTGCTTTGCTCCACTCTACAAAGACCCAGGAGGGGACCTTCTCGAGAAGCCCAAGGTCGTTCTGATAGCGCTCAAACCATTTGAATAGCTTCTCAACACGAGGCCGTAGTGCCGAAATCAGTTTTGGCGAACCGCCACGCTCCTTGAACTCGCGCAGCTGAACGACAAACCAGAGGGCCCAGTTTGCGATGAAAACACCATCGTTGTGGTCGCTCGGATAGCACATCGGAAGCATTCCATCGGGGATGAAAGCAAACGACTGCGGAAGGGCATAGTTTTCGAGGAAAGCCGTCTCGATCTTTTGATGACCACTTAGCAGATGCCCAGTACGCGCGCTCCAAAAGCTGTCACAGAGCCAGCCGGCGCGCTCGCGACTCGGACAGTCCATAAAGATATCAACGGCATTTTGGCGATAGGTTTGTCGTGCTGCTTCAAAAATCTGCTTGAGCATGTCGTCTGGGCAGTCGAACATTGCTTTGTCAGCATCCGGACACGCAAGCTCACGAACAAACAAGCTGCCAAAGTCAAGCGGTCCATTGGTCGCTGCGACCTTTAGGTAGCGGAAAGTATAAGGCTCGAAGGTTTCAAAGGAATACTCTCCAGCCTCAAAGTTGACTTCAACGATGTTCGCACAACCGAGTCGCTTGTCATCGACATCACCGTCGGTGAGGAGCTCATCGAAGAGCAGATTCAAGGTCGCAGCGGACTTGCTTTTTAGGTTGAGCCCAATGAATCCGGTGATGTTTTTACCAAAATCGATGATCTGAAAGGTGTCGCGTTGCAAAAATGTCCAGTCATCGACATATGGGGCAGCAATATCTTGAATCTGTACAGATTTTCGGTTTTGCCATTCCGTTGTGACAACGAGTGGGATGTCTTGTTCCCGGAAGCCCTTTAGTTTCGAGCTGATCTGCGTGAGAGAGCGGTCCTTCCAAACACGTTGCGGAACCGTCGGCGCCAGCTTTCCGGCGGCAACATAGCGGCTTGGAGTCAGCTTATCAAACATCGGGAGTGGCGCGATGGCATCTATGAACTTGATGCCGCCCTGCCCAATGTAAACGCCCGCATCGGATATTGGAATCCCATTGGTTTTCCAGTCATCACTGCCGGGCCGCAGTGTCCAAATCTCAGTAAACGGGCGCTGAAAGGAATAGCGCTGCACCCGTTGGGCACGCTCATTCCGCTGCGACATCACGAGTGGGTCCCGCCCAGAAGCAAAAATGACCCTTTCATTTAGGGTTACTTCAAATGCCAGAAACGATGGTGCATCCAATGTGTAAAACGAGTTGACGTTATAGCCAGCGACCTCAACTGCAATGAGATTTACACCGGTTATGCACTTACGTGAGAGGTCCCATTCATCTATGCGGTAGAAACCATGTGGGCCACGGCTCGGACCATTTCCTATGAATTTTCCATTGAGAAAGACACGATAGCGGGTCATCCCTGCAATCCGCAGGCGCAACCGGCCGCTGGTTTGGAGCTTTGCTAATCTAAATTCAGCTGTCGTTGCCACGATGATGTTCTGATCATCCTGCTGATTTTGTAGCCAGATTGGCCGCGCCGCTTTAAACATCGTTTAGTTATCCTCGAATCGCTGTATAAGCACAGGACGGTACTCTGTCGGGACCAGCCCTTCAGTCACATTTGGTACAGAGAGAACGCCATCGACCGGCAATATACAAGCCTTCAATCCATCTGGGAGATTCTCGTAGCCGCTACGTAAGAACTGTGCGGCGTTGACCTCTGCCGTTGTTACTCCGCTGATTCGGGATGCCAACAACACGGTGTGGATTGCTGCGATGTTTGGACTGGTCAGGTCCATCACAGTATTCTTCCAACCTCGGGCATGGCCCCACGCAGCACCCAGAAGCGCAAGCGTCTGGCCACGACAGGACTTGATAGCAAGGCCATTCCATCCACACGTACTCGCGTGCTTGATGTCATCCAGCTGCGTAAATGTTTCATCAACCAAAAGTGGAGTGTCAGCAGCGATTTTGGACCATAGGTGTCTATCGCCACTGTCGGGAGACATTGATGGCTGTTCAATCGCCGATACGCTAACGGCAACATCGGGTGCTGTCTGTCGAAGCATCGACAAGAATTCTGTCAGTTTGTCTGCTGATTCATAGCAACCGTTTGCATCCAATGTGATGTCAATATACCCATCGGTTGCTGGCATAGCCTTGCACACAGCGATCACATGGTTTCCATCTGCAGCAACATGACCTGAGCCAATCTTGATTTTTAAGCGCCTGATTTTATGCGATGTGCAGTAATCCCGTACGTTTTCTGTTGAGGTCTTGAAACCAACAACCATTTGTGCATCAACAAATGGTTTAGGTGGATGCAGCATGCTGTCGATCGCGGAAGCAGCTCCAAAGCCAGGGAAGTATGCATCAAAGGGGGAGATACCGTGCTGGGTAAACAACTCAAACGATGAGCATCCGGCTAAGCAGCCAGCGGCATCGTGGATTGCATTATCGAGCGGTGCACAGCAGACTCTACGTGCCAGCGGGGGGATTGATTCAAGCAGGTGGTCGGAGAGGGAGATAACAGTGTGTCCCAATCCAAGAAGGGAATCACTTGGCTGTTGCTGTGTAATAAATTTTGCAACGGTCTCGCAGGCACCGCGTAATGCCAAGTCCTTATCTGTGTCTGTAGCCTCTGGCCAGCACCAGACATACGAGAGGAGAACCGTTCCAAAGCCTTGTCTAGTGATTGTTCCGTTGGTGATTGTTACTTGGCAGGTAGCTTCCGTAATCGTGTCAATGGTGCCTTTCCCGATGACCAGTGGCGGTGAGAGTTCGTGCTGCTGGAAGACATATTTGACATCCAGAACACGGAGCAGCCCATTATCCATTGCTGGCAAGGCTATTCCTCAGACGAGACACCTTCTCAAACGCTTGAATGATCTCGTCGATTCCGCTTGCATCGGCCATCAGCTCTGTCATCGGCAGCCAGGCTCCAACCCGGTGTGCAACCAGATCACTTACGGGACACTTCGCACGATTTGCTTCCACCGATTTTGTATAGCCATTCGATGCACCCGTATACGGACCGAAGTCACCGCTCGTAAACGCATCATGCTCGTACACTAAGGTCGCGTAGCCAGGCCCACAGGATATCCCTTCGGCCCTCAGCGCTCCGAGAACGCTATCTCTTGGTACACCGAAGGTTGTTTCATCAATGCTAAAGCAGTAAAGATGATATGCGTTTAGAGTTTCACCTTCACGATCGGGGAGTGGGGCAAACCCGGGTATTGCACTCAGTGCAGTATTGAGTCGCTTTCCATTCTCAAATCGATGTACTGTCTGCGCATCTAAGCGCTGGAGCTGACAGCCAACGATGGCGGCTTGAAATTCTGTCATCCGATAGTTCCCGCCGAGCATCGCGTGCCGATACCGACTCGGATCTCCTGGAATACGACCGTTGTTTTGCAGCGCGGAGAGGCGTGCGTAGAGCTCGGTGTCATTTGTGGTGATAATCCCGCCTTCACCACAATTGAGATTTTTCGATGCCTGTAAGGAAAAGCATCCAATCGTCCCGATTGAACCAATCTGTCTGTTTCGCCACGTGCTCAAGTGCGCGTGGCTTGCATCCTCGATAATGGCTAGTCCGTGTTTCTCTGCAACAGCACCTAAAGCATCCATATCTGCAGGAACGCCGCCAAGATGAACCGGCATGATTGCGACAGTCCGCTCGGTGATGACACTCTCTACAGAACGTGCATCAAGGCACAAGCTGGAGCGCTCGATGTCTGCAAAAACAGGCACGCAGTTTGCTTCTACGATAGCCATGGCCGTTGCAATAAATGTGTATGCCGGACAGATTATCTCGGCACCTGCGGGTGGATTCAAAGCGAGAATCGCCAAGCGTAGAGCCGTTTGCCCAGAGTTCACGGCAAGGGCATGTTTACACGTCGTGATCTTAGCGAATTCGGCTTCAACCGTTTGAGTGACATCGCCGCCAAGGCGTCCCCATTCTCCGCTGGTAACCACCGAGCGCAGGGCATCTTTCTCCAAGTCATCGAAGATTGGCCATTCAGGCAATGCACTTGTCCGCGCGGCAGCTCCGCCAAGCACTGCGAGTTGTTCCATGTTAGGAAATCCTTATGTCAATATCGATGCGACAACCTGGCCATGTACATCCGTGAGGCGATAGTCGCGTCCTGCAAATCGGTATGTAAGCCGCGTATGGTCGATTCCGAGGCAATGCAGAATCGTCGCTTGAATATCGTGAACATGAACGGGGTCTTTGACTACATTGAAGCCAAGGTCATCCGTTTCGCCAAAGGTGAAGCCCTGCTTAAAGCCTCCGCCGGCAAACCACATTGAGTAAGCTGCGGGATGGTGATCACGCCCTTGCGAGCGTCCTAAGGCTTTGTTGGATTCAACCATAGGGGTTCGTCCAAACTCGCCGCCCCAAATGACAATCGTGTCATCCAGGAGTCCCCGTTGTTTGAGGTCTGTGACGAGCGCGGCGCTTGCCTTGTCTGTTGCTCGTGCATTGCCAGTGATGTTACCGACGACATCACTGTGGGCATCCCATCCTTCATGGTAAATGTTGATGAAGCGAACGCCGCGCTCGACCATTCTGCGGGCAAGCAAACATGCTCGGGCAAACGATGGAACTTTGGGGTCCGCTCCATACATCTCAAGCGTTTCTTTGGACTCTTTAGACAAGTCCATGACATCCGGTGCCTCTGTTTGCATCCGGTATGCCAGCTCATAACTCGAGATTCTGGCATCGATGGCAGGATCCAGCTCCTTACGCTGTCGCTGCGCATTCATCGCACGCAATGCAGCTGCGGTTGCCTGATCCTCACCACTTGAAATGTCCGATGGCCTGGAAAGGTTTAGCATCGGCTCTCCCTGATTCCGCAGGCGGACACCGGAATGCGTCGTAGGGAGGAACCCACTGGACCAGTTGGCAGCTCCGCCGCTGATTCCCGCACCCGTGGAAAAGACCATAAACCCGGGAAGATTCTTGTTTTCTGAACCGAGGCCATAGGTAAGCCAGGAACCCATGCTTGGACGTCCAGGAAGCCCGCTCCCTGTATTGAAGAATAGCTGGGCTGGCGCATGATTAAACTGATCGGTCTTGACGGAACGAACCAATGTGATGTCATCCACAATCTTGCTGAGATAGGGAAGAGCATCAGAAATCTCAGTGCCACACTTGCCATGCTTTGCAAAGCGGAACTGAGGGGCCATGACTGCAGCATCTTTACGGATAAATGCATACCGCTGATTTTCAAGCAGGCTTGGAGGAAGAGGTTGCCCTTCGATTTTGATCAGACCAGGTTTATAGTCAAACAGCTCCAGTTGACTAGGTGCACCAGCCATGAAGAGGTGGATGACGTGCTTGGCACGTGGTTTGTGATGCGGTACGTGCGGAGCGGTGCCTTGAGCTGCAAATGCTCCTTCAGCGCACAACGATGCGAATGCCATTTTGCCAATGCCGATACCACATTCGCTAAAAAAGTGGCGCCGCGTTGTCTGATGTAAGCGATTGATGGGAGTGTTCAAGGCTTTGTCACCATTTCATCTGTATTTAGAAGTGCACGGGAAATCATCGACCATGCGCTGGACGCCGATGTGCCTGACACGATGGACTCGTCTACAAGTATCTCAATGGCAATCGATTCCGATGGTTTCGGAGGGCGACAAAGTGTCCGCATGAACAGCGAGTTTACCCTCTTACCTGTTGGAAGGCACCTGG
>Ga0255107_1000324_pt1 | contig 13362 bp, 10 predicted proteins | sample Law_Cont_RepC_8h_FD_188457 | JGI IMG/M metagenome (GOLD analysis project Ga0255107, IMG submission 188457) | Freshwater microbial communities from St. Lawrence River, New York, United States - Law_Cont_RepC_8h | ecosystem: Environmental > Aquatic > Freshwater > River | place: USA: New York... | reverse complement strand
TCCCAAGGCTCTGGCTTTGACGCGCATGTTGATGTCCTTTGACACCAACACCACTTCTCTGGGTGTGTGCATGTTTACCAAGGCTTGGACCACGCCCAAGATTTGGTTGTCTGCTTTGCCTTGAGGCAAACTCATGGGCAAGGTCACGTCCATGATTTGGGTCTGAAAGAAAAGCTTGCCTTGGGCTTCGATGTGACCCGTGCCATTCAAGGGCAGGCCTAGTTTCATGTCAGAACCCAGTGTGGCTGCCAACGCATCCAGGGACCGGCTGGTTTGTCTGGCATTTCGGGCCACTTCGGTCATGCCTTTTTTATGGCTGTCCAGTTCTTCCAGAACAATCATGGGCAAGTAGACGTCGTGTTCTTCAAACAGGAACAGGCACATGGGGTCGTGCATGAGCACATTGGTGTCCAGCACAAACAATTTGGTGGGGCCGTTGTTCTTCTTGGTCGCTTTTGGTTTTTTGGAAGCTACAGGCATTGGCGCGCGTTTGCTGGGCTCTGGACTTGCAGGCGCAAGTTCAGAGGGGTGCAGTGGGGCCAGATTCAAAGGATGCTCATCCAACGGCTTTTTTGCCGCAGGTTTTTTGGCAGATGCAAGCTCACTGCTTAGGGAAAAAGGGGGCTCCGATTTTTTTTCAAATTTAGCAATATTTTTAGTGGCGAGCAAGGATGCGCGCTGTGTCGGTGCGGGTGGCAGTGGCATAAATCAAGGCCTCAGTAGAAATGTGAAAGGTGTTGACGCAAAGAAAAAGCCGCCTTGAGGCCGAGGCGGCTTTGCTAAGGTAAAAATAAATGGGGCTGTTATTCAGCTGCATGTCGCAATTATGCGGCTTTTTTCAGTGCTTTGACGGCTTTTAAAACGTCTTCAACGTGTCCTGGCACTTTGAGGCCGCGCCATTCTTCTTTGACCAGGCCGTCAGGGCCAATCAGGAAGGTGCTGCGCTCAATGCCTTTGACTTTTTTGCCGTACATGATTTTGTTTTTAACCACGCCAAACATGTGACACATTTTTTCTTCTGTGTCTGCAATCAATTCGAAGGGCAGCTCAAGTTTGGTTTTAAAGTCATCGTGTGACTTCATATTGTCACGAGAAACACCAAAAACTGTAGCGCCAGCTTTGGCAAAGTCTTTGAATTTGTCTCGGAATTGCATGGCCTCAGTGGTGCAACCAGGCGTGTTGTCCTTCGGGTAGAAGTACAAAATCATGATTTTGCCATTGTGAGATGTGTTTGAAACCTTGAGTCCGCCCGTTGCGTTTGCTTCAAATTCGGGAAGGGGTTTGTTAACAACGATCGCCATAGAACTAATCTCGCGTGACTGAAATGAACCGCATGGCCAATGAACCCCTGAGGAGGCATCACTGCGACGGCAATCGCGTATTTTAAACCGAAACCCTGTGAGTTTTTTGGATGACCTGAAAACAGTTCATTTAGCTGGTCATTGCGGGGATCAGGACCAAAACCACATGCCGACCCTCCCCAGCCAAGACGTTGAAAGTACGGCAAGCAGCCCCGTTGTCCATGGTTTCTAACCCGATTCGTTGCTTAAATAGCCCTTGGAGTAAATGGGGTGCGGGAAATTGAATGCCCTTCCCACTGCCAAATAAGACCAACTCTGGGGTGAAAGGCAACAATTCGTCGAAAGACGCCTGGGTGAGAGACTCAAAGTTTTCAGCAGACCATTTTTGGGGTCCTTGAACCGAGCACAAAAGCAAGGGGCCGACTTGGCATTTTCCGTTCACAACCACGCCTTCTTCGCTGTAACTTTGGATTGAGAAGCCATTGCTGGCATCAGGATGAAGTTTCATGCTTGTGAGTTTCTTAAAAAGGGCCAGTTCTGTGGTCAAATTATAGGTTTTCCCAAGCGACAACACCCCTCGGAGGGATTTTGAAAACTATCCAAAAATCAGCCAAACTTGCCAACGTTTGTTATGACATTCGCGGCCCCATCATGGACCGCGCCAGACAAATGGAGGAAGAGGGCCACAAGATCATCAAGCTCAACATTGGCAATTTGGCTGTGTTTGGTTTCGATGCGCCTGAGGAAATTCAACAAGACATGATACGAAACCTGCCCAATTCTGCAGGTTATTCCGACAGCAAAGGTATTTTTGGTGCCCGCAAGGCCGTCATGCACGAGACACAAAAGCAAGGCATCAAGGGCGTTACGCTAGATGACATCTATTTGGGCAACGGCGCCAGCGAACTGATCGTGATGGCCACCAATGCCTTGCTAGACAACGGCGACGAACTTCTGTTGCCAGCACCCGACTATCCGTTGTGGACAGCGGCGGCCAGTTTGTCGGGCGGAACGCCTGTGCATTATGTGTGCGATGAAGACACAGGATGGACACCAAATTTAGACGACATTCGCGCCAAAATTACACCAAAGACCAAGGGCATTGTGGTCATTAATCCCAACAATCCCACGGGCGCTTTGTACTCAGACGAGATTCTCAATGGCATTGTAGAAATTGCCAGAACCCACGGCTTGGTGATTTTTGCCGATGAGGTCTACGACAAAGTTTTGTACGATGGTTTAAAGCACACCCCCATTGCCAGTTTGAGCCAAGATGTTTTGACGCTGACCTTTAACTCGCTGTCTAAGAGTTATCGGTCATGCGGGTACCGCGCAGGCTGGATGATTGTCACTGGCGACAAGCAACCCGCACAAGACTACATTGAAGGCTTGAACATGTTGTCCAACATGCGACTTTGCGCCAACGTGCCAGGTCAGTGGGCCATTCAAACGGCATTGGGCGGCCATCAAAGCATCAATGAGTTGGTCAACGAAGGAGGGCGTTTGCGCAAGCAGCGCGACTTGGCCTACGAACTCATTAACGCAATTCCAGGGGTATCGTGCATGAAGCCTAAAGCTGCGCTTTACATGTTTCCAAAGCTAGACCCCAAAATTTATCCCATCAAGGACGACCAGCTGTTTTTTCTTGAAGTCTTACAAGAAACCAAAGTCATGTTGGTTCAGGGCACGGGCTTTAATTGGTCAGCACCAGATCATTTCCGAATTGTGTTTTTGCCCCATTTGGACGATTTGCGCGAGGCCATTGAACGCTTGGCCAAGTTTTTAGAAAAAGCGCGGCAGCGTTTTGGTACAGCCGTTTAAGTGAGTAAACAATGAAACCGATTCAAGTTGGCCTGTTAGGCATGGGCACCGTAGGCAGTGGTACTTTCAATGTGTTGCAGCGCAACCAAGAAGAAATCAAACGACGTGCTGGCCGCGGCATTGAAATTAGCATGGTGGCCGATTTGGACATTGCCAAAGCCCAAGCTTTGTGTGCCCCCCATGTCAAAGTGGTCAGTGATGCGCGCCAAGTCATTGCCAATCCAGATATCGACATTGTGGTGGAACTCATTGGTGGCTACGGCATCGCCAAAGCACTGGTGCTTGAAGCCATTGCGGCGGGCAAACATGTGGTCACGGCCAACAAAGCATTGTTGGCAGTTCATGGCACCGAAATTTTTGAAGCCGCCCGTGCCAAAGGTGTGATGGTGGCATTTGAAGCTGCCGTTGCGGGTGGCATTCCCATCATCAAAGCGCTGCGTGAAGGCTTAACAGCCAACAGAATTCAATGGGTGGCGGGCATCATCAATGGCACGACCAATTTCATTCTGTCCGAAATGCGCGAAAAAGGTTTGGATTTTGATGTGGTCCTCAAAGAGGCGCAGCAATTGGGTTATGCCGAGACCGATCCCACTTTTGACATTGAAGGTGTGGACGCTGCTCACAAAGTCACCCTGATGAGCGCATTGGCCTTTGGCATTCCTGTTCAGTTTGACCAGGCTTACATCGAAGGCATTACCAAGCTTGGGGCCGCCGACATCAAATACGCCGAGCAGTTAGGCTATCGCATCAAGCTGCTGGGTATCACCAAGCGCACTGATGCAGGCATTGAGTTGCGTGTTCACCCAAGCTTGGTGCCAACACAACGCCTCATTGCCAATGTGGAAGGCGCTATGAATGCCGTGATGGTGCAAGGCGATGCGGTTGGCACCACGCTTTATTACGGCAAAGGTGCCGGCTCTGAACCCACAGCCAGTGCGGTCATTGCCGACTTGGTCGATATCACGCGCCTGCACACGGCCGATCCATTGAACCGGGTGCCGCATTTGGCCTTCCAGCCCAATGCCATGAGCAACTTGAAGATTTTGCCCATGTCAGATGTGATCACCAGTTATTACTTGCGCTTGAGAGTAGCCGACGAAGCAGGTGTGCTGGCCAAGCTCACAAGTCTGTTGGCCGACGCCAACATCAGCATCGATGCCGTGCTTCAGCGTGAGGCAGACCAAGTGAGTCAAGCGGGAGAAAATCAAACCGATGTGATTATCCTGACGCACGACACCGTTGAAGGAAAGATGAACGAAGTGTTGGCGCAAATGCAAGCGTTGCCAACTGTGATGGCACCCATTACAAAAATTCGCAAGGAAGAATTGAACTGATGCGTTATTTGTCAACCCGCGGTCATGCAGACCGAAAAAGGTTTTGCGAAATTTTGTTAGAAGGCTTGGCACCTGATGGCGGCTTGTACCTGCCTGAGGCCTACCCGCAAATATCGGCGGCACAGTTGGGTCATTTGCGTCAGGTGCTCAACACAGAGGGCTATGCCGCTCTGGCCTTTGAAGTATTGTCTTTGTACATCGATGACATTCCTGCCAAAGATTTACGCGCCTTGTGCGAAAAAACCTACACCGAAGCCAGCTTTGGAACCCGTGAAATCGTGCCCTTAAAGCCGCTTAAAACCAAATCCGCACCTGGCACTAGCATTTACTTAGAGGCCCTCTCCAACGGTCCCACATTGGCCTTCAAAGACATGGCCATGCAGTTGCTTGGCAACTTGTTTGAGTACGAACTCACTCGGCGCAATGCTGAACTCAATATCTTCGGTGCGACTTCCGGAGACACAGGCAGTGCCGCCGAATACGCCATGCGCGGCAAAAAAGGGGTGCGTGTCTTCATGACCAGCCCAGAGGGCCGAATGAGTCCTTTTCAGCAAGCGCAAATGTTCAGCTTGCTCGATGCCAACATTCACAACATTGCCATACAAGGCGTGTTCGATGATTGCCAAGACATTGTCAAGGCCGTGAGCAACGATTTGGAGTTCAAGCGCAAGTACAAAATTGGCACGGTCAACTCCATCAATTGGGCGCGCTTGTTAGCGCAGGTGGTGTATTACTTTGCGGGCTATTTTCAAGCCACGCAAAATGACACGCAAAAAGTCAGCTTCAGTGTGCCAAGTGGCAACTTTGGCAATGTGTGCGCAGGCCATGTGGCCCGCATGATGGGCCTGCCCATCGAGCATCTCATTGTGGCCACCAACGAAAACGATGTGCTCGATGAGTTCTTTAGAACAGGGGTTTACCGGGTGCGTGGTTCTGCCGATACCCATGAGACATCCAGCCCCTCCATGGACATCTCCAAGGCCAGCAACTTTGAACGCTTTGTGTTTGACTTGCTCAATCGAGATGCAGTGCGCGTGAAGCATCTCTTTCACGATCAATTGAACCAAACAGGCCAATTTGATTTAGGGCAAGACCCCCTTTTTGCGCAAGCCAAAACTCAATATGTGTACGCTGACAATCACATCATGGTGGATACGCACACCGCAGATGGTTTGAAGGTGGCTGTGCCTTTGGCAAAACCCGGTGTTCCCATGTTGGTCCTAGAAACAGCATTGCCCATCAAGTTTGCCGCCACCTTGGTGGAAGCTTTAGGCCGCGAACCCGATCGCCCCGCAAAATTTGAAGGCATAGAAGCTTTGCCCAAGCGCGTGCTGGTCATGCCCAAATCGGTCGATGCTGTCAAAGCCTACATTGCGAAACATTGCGATTGAACTTATGACTGACAACAAGGTCACCAAGCGTCCGCCCTTAATGTCTTTGGACGAAGCTTTGAGCGCGGTCCTAAAAGAAGTTTCTGTCTTGACTCAAACCGAATGGGTCAACACATTTGAAGCGGATGGCCGTGTTTTGTCGCACGATCTGGTGTCTGGCTTGCATGTACCGCCGCAAGACAATTCGTCGATGGATGGCTATGCTGTGCGGGTTGAAGATGTCGTGCATTCGGGCGCAAGCTTAAAAGTCACGCAACGCATACCTGCGGGTCAGCACGGTCATGCTTTGAACCCGGGTGAAGCTGCGCGTATTTTCACTGGGGCTCCCATTCCACCAGGTGCCAATGCGGTGGTCATGCAAGAGGATACGCAAGTGACCTCAACTGACAATGCGGCTGCAGGTGTGCCCGTCATTGTGGTCAACACGGTACCTGGCTTAGGTCAGTGGATTCGCCGCAGTGGTGAAGATGTGTCTCAAGGTGCCGTGGTTTTGCCCAAAGGCACGCGACTCGATCCTGCAGCTTTGGGTTTAGCCGCCAGCATTGGTTTGGCCCAACTGGAAGTCACTCGAAAACCTCGCGTGGCTTTATTTTCTACAGGCGATGAATTGGTCATGCCCGGCGATGTTGCGCCCGAGAACATGCGGCCCGGTGCTATTTACAATTCCAACCGGTTTTTCTTGCGAGCCTTGCTGGTTCGTTTGGGGTGTGAAGTGACAGACTTGGGCATCGTGCCCGACAAGTTTGAAGCGACTTTGAAGGTCTTGGGTGATGCTGCTTCGCACCACGATTTGGTGTTGACCAGCGGCGGGGTTTCAGTGGGAGAAGAAGATCATGTCAAGCCTGCGGTGGAGGCCTTGGGCGGCTTGAATTTGTGGCAAATTTCAATGAAGCCAGGTAAGCCTTTTGCATTTGGTTTTCTCCAATCACAGGCTTCCGATCACTCGGCTTTTTTCATGGGCTTGCCTGGTAACCCTGTTTCAAGCTTTGTCACGTTTCAACTTTTGGTCAGACCATTTTTATTGGCCCTTCAGGGTGTTCGCAAAGTGCATACTGAGCCCCTTCGGTTGAAGGCTAACTTTGACATGCCCAAGCCTGACAAACGCAGAGAGTTTTTGCGAGTGAAACGAAATTCACAGGGTGGCTTAGACTTGTTTCCCAATCAAAGCTCAGGCGTTCTCACCTCGGTGGTCTGGGGCGATGGGGTGGTTGACAATCCAGGTTCCAACGCCATTCACTCGGGTGACTTGGTTCATTTCTATCCTTTCTCTGAGTGGCTTCAATGAAGATCACTTTGCGTTTCTTTGCTTCATTGCGCGAGGCCATTGGCCATTCGCAAGAAGAACTCCACACCACAGCACTCAACGCGGGCCAAGTGCGCGATGAATTGCTGAATCGAGGTGGGGCCTACGCTTGTTTGGGCCGTGAGCGTTCTGTTCGCTTGGCCTTGAATCAGGTCATGGTCAATGAAGACGCACAGCTTCAAGAAAACGCCGAGTTGGCATTTTTTCCACCTGTCACTGGAGGATGAAACGTGAACGCTCGCGTTGTCATTCAAACCGAAGACTTCAATGTGTCTCAAGTATTGGATCAGCTTCGGGCAGGTGATTTAAGGGTGGGGGCTATCTGCAGTTTTGTGGGCACTGTGCGCGACACCCGCATGCTGTCGGGCAATGCGGCTGATCAAATAGTCTCGATGGCGCTAGAGCACTACCCTGGCATGACCGAAAAGGCCATTGAGGCCATGATTGACGAAGCCCATCACCGATTTGACTTCTACCAAGCCCATGTCATTCACCGTGTGGGTGAATTAAAACCTGCGGATCAAATTGTCTTGGTGGCAGTCTCTTCTGCGCACCGCGGAGAGAGTTTCAAGGCCTGTGAATTCCTCATGGACTACCTGAAAACGCAGGCACCTTTTTGGAAAAAGGAAGCCACGCCTGAGGGCGCTAAGTGGGTCGATGCAAGAGTGACTGATGACGCTGCACTGGCTCGTTGGGGCATTCAATCAAGCAACGTGGGCTGAGATTTGCGTGTGGGTCAGTGCCTGTAGCTTGGGCGCTCTGAGTGCGGCGATTCAACGTGTTCTGAGCGTTGCGAGAAATCGGGTTGCTGCCATTGTGCTTTCTTGAGAGACTGCTCAATAAGGTGCAACAAGCCATGCAAAAGAGCTGCTTGCAAATTGAATTCACAAGATGCACCACTTGCGCTGTCGCCACTTTTATCTTGAAACAACAAATTCAGGCCGCCGCTGTTGTGCAAATTGAGTTGCACATCGGTGACCAGCATGGGTGTTTCGCCAAGAGGCAAGTTGAGATTTTCTGAAACAAAGGGGGTAGAGAAGTCGGCTTGCGCCAGAAAATTCTCACGCTTTAATTCAGCCAGCATTTGTTGGGCGGTGGTGTCTGTGGCCATGACTTGAGGGTCGCGGGCTTCTAATTGAACCACCGAGGCTTGTAAATGCGGTAACAAGCGAAGCGTCATGGCCCGCGTAAGCCACAGCCTGAATTCTTGGTTGTCTTGGTTGCTGACCCTGAGCGCCAAGCGATCTTGACGTTCGTCATATTGGACCGACATCTGGTGAATGTTCATGTGGCCATTTTAGGGCCATAGATGGCTTGCCAGGCTGAATTGCAGCGGGCACTTGAAAAATAGCCTGATCGACCCAAAATGAGCAGTAACAGGAGTTTTCGATGCGAATGGACAAACTAACCACTAAGTTTCAAGAAGCACTGGGCGATGCGCAGAGCTTGGCCTTGGCCAAGGATCACGCGTACATCGACCCCGCGCACGTTTTGTTGGCCATGTTGCATCAGCAAGACGGCCCCAAGGCCTTGCTTCAGAGGGCCGGGGTCAATATGACAGCCCTGATGTCAGCGGCCAGTGCCGCGGTTGAGCGATTGCCACAGGTCACAGGTCAAGACCAAGTTCAGGTTGGGCCAGAATTGGTCAAATTGTTGCAGGCTGCCGAAAAAGAGTCCCTCAAAAGGGGCGATGCATTTGTAGCCAGCGAACTCTTTTTGTTGGCCCTGGCCGATGGCAAGACTGAATTGACGCGCACTGTCAAGGCAGCAGGTTTGAGCCGCCAAAGTTTAGAAGCAGCCGTGGACGCCGTTCGAGGTGGCCAAAATGTGAACAGCGCTGACGCAGAAGGCCAGCGTGAGTCCCTCAAAAAATACTGCATGGACTTAACAGAGCGAGCACGCATGGGCAAGCTCGATCCTGTGATTGGCCGCGATGATGAAATTCGTCGGGCGATTCAGGTTTTGCAGCGTCGAACCAAAAACAATCCCGTGCTCATAGGCGAACCAGGTGTTGGTAAGACCGCCATTGTGGAAGGCTTGGCCCAGCGCATTGTGGCGGGTGAAGTTCCTGATTCCTTAAAAGGCAAGAGGGTCTTGTCCTTGGACATGGCATCCTTGCTAGCGGGTGCTAAATTTCGAGGTGAATTTGAAGAGCGCCTGAAGTCAGTGCTCAATGAGTTGGCCAAAGATGAAGGTCAGACCATTGTGTTCATTGATGAGTTGCACACCATGGTGGGTGCTGGCAAGGCTGAAGGCGCAATGGATGCTGGCAACATGCTGAAACCTGCCTTGGCGCGTGGTGAGTTGCACTGCGTGGGTGCCACCACGCTGGATGAATACCGAAAGTACATTGAAAAAGATGCCGCACTTGAACGGCGCTTTCAAAAGATTTTGGTCGGTGAACCCAGCGTAGAAGCCACCATTGCCATCTTGCGCGGCCTGCAAGAGAAATATGAAATTCACCATGGCGTTGACATCACCGATCCCGCTATTGTGGCGGCTGCTGAACTTAGCCATCGTTACATCACGGATCGATTTTTACCCGACAAAGCCATCGACCTGATTGACGAGGCCGCCTCCAAAATCAAAATTGAAATTGATTCAAAACCCGAAGTGATTGACAAACTAGACCGGCGCTTGATTCAACTTCAAATTGAACGGGAAGCCGTTAAAAAAGAAGCCGATGAGGCCTCGCAAAAACGTTTGGGCTTGATCGAAGAGGAAATCGTCAGCTTGAAAAAAGAAGCTGCCGATTTAGAAGAAATTTGGAAGACAGAAAAGGCCCAGGCACAGGGCAGTCAAAACGTTCGCGAAAAAATTGACCAACTGCGTCAGCAAATTGAAGAGCTCACTCGAAAGGGCGATTTCAACAAAGTGGCCGAACTGCAATACGGCAAGTTGCCAGAGCTCGAAAAGCTTCTGAAAGAAACGCAAGCCAATGAGCTCAATCCGGCAGCAGGCGCTGCGCCTAGGCTGCTTCGCACCCAAGTGGGCGCCGAAGAAATAGCAGAAGTAGTCAGCCGTGCCACAGGCATTCCCGTGTCCAAAATGATGCAGGGTGAGCGCGAGAAATTGTTGCAAATGGAAGTCAAGTTGCACGAGCGCGTGGTGGGGCAAGACGAGGCCATTGCGGCGGTCTCCCATGCCATTCGCCGTTCGCGTTCTGGCCTATCGGATCCGCAAAGACCTACTGGCTCTTTTTTATTCCTTGGCCCCACAGGCGTTGGCAAAACAGAGTTGTGCAAAGCACTGGCTGGTTTCTTATTTGACAGCGAAGATCACCTCATTCGCATGGACATGAGCGAGTTCATGGAGAAGCATTCTGTGGCGCGGCTCATTGGTGCGCCCCCCGGCTATGTGGGCTACGAAGAGGGCGGCTACTTAACCGAAGCGGTTCGTCGCAAGCCCTATTCTGTGCTGTTGTTGGATGAGGTTGAAAAGGCCCATCCCGATGTGTTCAATGTGCTGTTGCAGGTGCTAGACGATGGTCGCCTAACAGACGGTCAAGGCCGCACAGTCGACTTTAAAAATACAGTCATCGTGATGACTTCTAACATTGGTTCCCACCTGATTCAGGCCATGGTGGGCGAGCCTAGGGAAGACATCAAAGATGCTGTTTGGGGCGAACTTAAAAACCATTTCCGACCTGAATTTTTAAACCGAATTGATGAAACAGTGGTTTTTCACAGTTTGGATGCCAAGCACATTGAGTCGATTGCCAAAATTCAGCTTCAAATATTGGAAGCCCGATTGGCCAAGATGGATTTGCATTTGGAGGTTTCGACTGCTGCTGTGGCCGAGTTGGCCAAAGTGGGATTCGATCCTGTGTTTGGTGCGCGCCCTCTGAAACGAGCGGTTCAGCAACGGATTGAAAACCCCTTGTCCAAGTTGCTTTTGGAAGGCAAGTTCTTACCCAAGTCGGTCATTCCTGTCGATGTTGACCCCGTCAATGAGCCTGGCGTCTTTAAATTCGATCGGGTTGTGAGTTAAACAAGGAGCCAAGGGCGGATGTCTTTGGCGCTTTGAAAGTATCATTCGGCCATCACTACAAGAGGCCCTATGAGCGATCAAAAAGTCAAACTGCAAGAAGTTGAGTCTTCATCTCAAATGGGGGGGCACCTCCTGGTCGAGTGCCTTATTGCTCAAGGCGTGACCCACGCCTTTGGGGTTCCAGGGGAAAGCTACCTGGCTGCTCTCGATGGTTTTCACAAGTACCAAGACCGAATTCAGTTTGTCACCTGCAGGCAAGAGGGCGGGGCTGCCTTCATGGCCGATGCACAAGGCCGTTTAACGGGTCGTCCAGGGGTTTGTTTTGTAACCCGAGGGCCTGGGGCCACCAATGCCTCCATTGGTGTTCACACAGCGTTTCAGGATTCCACCCCCATGGTTTTGTTCGTGGGGGATGTGGCCACTGAAACCCGCGACCGTGAAGCTTTTCAAGAAGTCGACTTTTGTTCCTTTTTTGGCCCGAGCACCAAAGGCATGGCGAAGCGCGTAGAGCGCATCGATGATGCTAAAAGAATTCCGGAATACGTGGCCCGCGCCTTTGCCACTGCCATGAATGGCCGTCCTGGCCCTGTTGTGCTTGTCTTGCCTGAGGACATGCTGACCCATGAGGTCTCTTCGAGGCCGCTGCCGAAACTTGAGCCCGTTCAGGCCTGGAGTGATCCTGGCAGCTTGCGGGAGTTACGTGAAATGCTGTTGAAGGCGCAACGGCCTTTCGTGATTGCCGGGGGAGGGGGGTGGACGCCACAGTCAGCGCAAGCCCTTCAGCGCTTTGCTGAGAATTGGCATCTGCCCGTTGGCAATGCGTTTCGTTTTCAAGACACGTTTGACAATTTTCACCCTTTGTATGCAGGCGATGTCGGCATTGGCATCAACCCAAAATTATCGCAACGCATCAAGGACAGCGATTTGATCATTGCCATTGGCCCGCGCTTAGGCGAAATGACCACCAGCGGTTACACCTTGTTGGAGGTGCCCAAACCCAAACAAAAGTTGGTGCACATTCATGCCAGTGCTGAAGAGTTGAATCGCGTTTACCACGCAGATTTGGCCATTTGCGCAAGCATGAACGCCGCAGCCCGCAGCCTGGAAGTTCTAACAGCGCCGCCCACTGTGCCTTGGACCGATTGGGCGGCACAAGCCAACGCAGACTACATTGCCAACACACTGCCGCAGACCTTGGCCGGCTTGCCTGCTGACTCTGCACAAGGTCTTGTCAACATGCCCGAAGTCATTTCAGTTCTGCAGCGCCATTTGCCTGCGGATGCGGTACTGACCAATGGCGCAGGTAATTTTGCAAGTTGGGTGCACCGTTATTACAAACATCACGGCCTCAGCAAGGGATTTAAAACCCAGCTGGCACCTACCGTAGGCGCCATGGGTTACGGCGTGCCTGCTGGTATTGCGGCGGCGGTGCTCACGGGTCGGATTGTCTTCACCATTGCAGGCGATGGCGATTTTCTGATGAATGGCCAAGAACTGGCCACGGCCGCTCAGCACGGCGCCAAAACAATCGTAGTCCTCTTGAACAATGGGATGTACGGCACCATCAGGATGCATCAGGAAAGAGACTTTCCTACTCACAACATGGGCTCGCACCTGAACAATCCACACTTTGCCAATTTGGCCAAAGCTTATGGCTATGAGGGGGTGCGTATTTTGAAAACAGAAGAGTTCGAGCCCGCACTCACAGCCGCATTGGCGCGAAATGAAGGCACCCTGATAGAAATCATGCTTGACCCCGAAGCCATCACAACTCGCGTGACTTTATCTGCCATCACGCAAAATGCCATGAAGACGAAGTGAGTTGCCATGGGGCCAAAAAAAAGCCGGGGTGACCCGGCTTTTTCATTTGGTAAACACTGAATTACTTCAGATGTTTGCCGATCAAGCCAGCCAATTCAAACATGGTGACCTGAGATTTGCCAAAGATGGCTTTCAGCTTGTCATCAGCGTTGATGTTGCGCTTGTTGACGCTGTCTTGTAGGCCGTGCTTCTTGATGTAGACCCACAACTTGCTCACGACTTCTGTACGTGGCAGAGGCGCTGCACCCACCACAGCAGCCAATGCGGCGCTTGGTGTTAAAGCCTTCATGAAAGCAGCATTTGGGGTGCGCTTTTTAGCGGGGGCCTTTTTTGCTGCTGGCTTTTTAGCTGGAGCAGCTTTTTTGGCTGGCGCAGCTTTTTTAGCTGGAGCAGCCTTTTTT
>Ga0255107_1000307_pt1 | contig 13603 bp, 11 predicted proteins | sample Law_Cont_RepC_8h_FD_188457 | JGI IMG/M metagenome (GOLD analysis project Ga0255107, IMG submission 188457) | Freshwater microbial communities from St. Lawrence River, New York, United States - Law_Cont_RepC_8h | ecosystem: Environmental > Aquatic > Freshwater > River | place: USA: New York... | reverse complement strand
AGTATGTCGTGGGCTTCGCAACACCCAACTGCGTGGCCTTCAAATGGTTGATGGCCGCAATTTTATAATACGTCTTCCTGCGATTGGCATCCGCCGTCCAATAATCCCAGCGCACGGGTTTGTTCGCCAACCGACAAGCATCTTGCACCGTTACCCCGTCCTCACAAGTATTGATGCTATAATCATAGGCCAATTCATCAAATTGCCAGATCATTTTTGGTCCGGGCGTTGCCAACACAAACCCATAAGCCATCGCCACGCGGGGCACATAAACGGGCGATGTTTTGATGCTATAACCAGCCACCACATTGCCAAACATTTTCGATTTATAAGCCATTCGCTCTTCGTCGTGACTCACTGCATACCCAACCAAATGACGGTTGCTCCAACCCCGCTTGCTCGCGTCTATCGCCCAGCCAAAATCGTTGTTACCAAAACCCATCACCGCCTCGTTCACATTGTAATTTCCGTTGCCCCACAACATCATCCCCTTGGCTTGCAGCACCTGCTCCTCGCTGTTATCGGCGAAATGCTCCAAAATGGTATACGCACCAGGCGATACCGCTTGCACCGTGTTGTTGTAATCGCTCAGAATATCAATCCGCGATTGGTCATAGGCCGACATTTTACCGGCATCAGTGCCCGAGTTGGTTTGCGTCATCCCCTTGCTCAAATCGAAGCGAAATCCATCTACATGAAACTCGTTCAACAAATAGGTAAGGGTGCGCTTGGTATAATACTTGGTGGCCGCCGATTCATGGTTGAAATCATAGCCCACATTGTAAGGGTGCTTGGCATCTACGTTCAAGTACGGACTGTTGCCGGCAGGTTTGCCACTCGCCGCATCCCAATACATATTCGTTACAGGTGCACTGCCAAATGCATGGTTATAAACCACATCCAAAATCACAGCGATACCATTTTGGTGACAAGCGTCTACCAATGATTTCAGGGCGTCGCGCGTGCCGTAATACTTGTCGATGGCCATGTGACTGGCAGGGTTATAGCCCCAGCTGAGGTTTCCTTCAAATTCAGTAACGGGCATCAATTGCAACGCGGTAATCCCCAATCGCTTCAAGTAAGGCAGGGTATCCTGAATGGCTTTGAACGTCTGCGCTTTGGTAAAATCACGCGTCAAACACTCATAAATCACCAAGCGATCTTTATCGGGCCGCTGAAAATTCATCTTACTCCAAGCAAAAGCCGGCGCCGCAGTTTGCAACACACCCACCCAACCTTGGGTTTTGTTTTTGGGATAGAGCTTCAACTTGGGGTAATTCGCCGCCGGGATATAAGCATCGTCCCACTCACTCAACAGCAACGTAGCAAAAGGATCCGCCACACGCACTTTCCCATCGATCCAATATTGAAAGCCATATTCCACGCCTTTTTTCAGTCCTCCGATGCGCTTCCACCAGATGTTATCGCTCGATGAAAAGTTCATAAAATACGCCGTATCGGTGCCCCAGTTGTTGAAATCGCCAATCACGTACACATAATTTTTGTAGGGGGCATACAGCGCCACAAGCACCGTTGAATCATCCAAATAGTTCACCCCTTGTTCCATGCCCGATGGCAGGGCCGCTTGCACCACGGTGGGATTTACGGTAAAGAAAAGGGTATCGAAAGCCGTAAAAGTGCTGTATTTCGCCGCGAAGGCAAGCACGTTTTTACCCACTTTCCAGTTCGATATGCTGGCCTGAAAACTGTCTTGCGTGCTGCTTTTTCTCAAAGTATCTCCGTTCAATAACAGGGCGATGTCGCACACGCGACTGCTCCATACTTCGATTTTCTGGGTACTGCTGGCGTTGATGATGTTGTCGCGCGATTCTGGCAAAGTGAATTTCGCAGCCAACCCAGTAGAGTAAATCGGGGTGAAAATATCGGTCCCGTTGGCGCTCCGACCCACTTTACTGCCATCGGCATTGCGAAAAACGAAGGCCATTTGCAAAACCACTTCGCTCGCGCCGAAGGCACCGCCCTGGGAATAAAAATCCTTCACATGGTAGCGAATCTTCCATAAATCATTGCCCATGTAGGTCATCTTGGTGCGGTTATCCGCCGTGCCCCAGGTACCCACCACATGCTTCCAATCGCTGCCGCTGGTACTCGCCGTAGTAATCACACCCGTATGGGCATACACCTGACTCACACCCACCAACGCGCCATTGCCCAACTTGGCGTTGTACACGATGGTCACCGTATCGGTCTCTTTCGGAAATACCGGACTCACCGACAAAACCTGTGCCTTCAAAACACACAAAGCCATTACAGAAAATACCAAAATCAGGGAAATCCGCTTCATAAGTGCACCAAAGATAAACGATAAGTGTCAAACCGACAATAATCCCTGCCGAAGATGGGCATCTTCCATACTTGATTCGTGCGTTGATGGTTTGAGAAATTAAAAACTACCGGGATTCTGAGGGTTTTTTGGGGTGACGAATAACAGCGGGTTTCCCAAAAAAAAGGCGAACTTTGTTCTGTAGGGTTCAAAGCCATTACATCCGCAAAAAATAATGACAGTCGCCAGTTCATCCACCCCAACAGTATCAACCATTCACCACAATACGTATCCGGTGATGGGGATGACTTGTGCGGCCTGTGCTGTGAGTTTGGAAACCTATTTGGGGGGTCAGACTGGCGTTGAAAAAGTGGTGGTGAGTTATCCCAATTTGTCGGTGTTTGTGGGATTTGATTCGGAAACAATCACCGAGGTTCGGTTGGCTGAAGCGGCGAAAGAGATTGGCTATGAGTTGTTGTTGGGCGATTCGGCCAAGGGCATTGAAGCGGCCGCGCTGCGCGCGGCCGCTTCTCTACATCACCTAAAATCGAAACTCCTGCTAGCCACCCTCTGCACCCTCCCCATCTTCACCCTCTCCATGTTCTTCATGAACCAAATCCCCCATGAAGGCCTCATCCAATGGCTCCTAGCGCTGCCTGTGATCTTCTTCAGCGGCAGAGAGTTCTACACCAACGCTTACAAAAAACTCAAACACAAACAATCCAACATGGATACCCTCGTGGCCCTGTCAACCGCCACAGCCTTCCTCTACTCCACCTACCAAGTCGCCACCCGCTACCTGTTGCCACCCCAGCATCACACAAACCACCCCCACTACTACTTCGAATCCGCCACCGTCATCATCACCCTGATCCTTCTGGGAAAATACCTCGAAGAACGCGCCAAAAACCGCAGCGCACAAGCCATCAACGACCTCCTTTCACTACAACCCTCCCAAGCCACCGTCATCCGAAACAACCAAGAAATAACCGTTGACGCCGCCGATATTCTGCTGGGCGATTTTGTCATCATCAAACCCGGTGAACGCATACCCATCGATGGCAAAGTTCGCTCCGGCAACTCCCACATCGATGAATCAGCCATCACCGGAGAACCCATTCCCGCCGCCAAAACCAAAGGCAGCCAAGTCTTCGCCGGCAGCATCAACCAAGAAGGCACCCTCAAAATCATTGCCCAAAAAGTGGGTAGCCAAACCCTACTATCGCAAATTGTGGCCCGCGTGGAACAAGCCCTCGGCTCCAAACCGCAAATACAACAACTCGCCGATCGCATATCCAGTATTTTCGTGCCCACCGTTGTCATCCTCGCCATCGCTTCCGCCCTGTTCTGGACCCTCTTCCCGCTCAACAGTCCCGCCGCCTTCGCCCTCACCACATTCATCAATGTACTCATCATCGCCTGTCCTTGTGCACTCGGACTTGCCACACCCACCGCCCTCACCGTTGGCATCGGCAAAGGCGCCAAACAAGGCATTCTGGTGAAAGACGCCCAAGCACTGGAGTTGGCGAGTAAGCTCACCGACATCGTATTCGACAAAACCGGCACCCTCACCCAAGGCAAACCTGCGGTGGAGGCCCTGCATACCTTTCCCAACGACGACATCGCTGAAACAGACATCCTACAAATTCTTTTCACCCTCGAAAAACAATCCGAGCATCCATTGGCGCAAGCGGTCATCAACCACCTGTACACGAAAAATATCGCCCCAACCGCCATCAACCATTTCACCAACCTGCCCGGCAAGGGTATCACAGCCGAACTACTCGGAAGTACTTACAAATTAGGCTCTTGGGATTGGATCTCAGCCGAGCTTGCACCCGAGTACAGCCCCGAACATCGCGCAATCGCAAAAGACTTACTCAACCAAGCCCAAACGGTCATCGCCTTGTGTTCAGCATCACAGTGTCTGGCCATTTTGGGCATCGCCGACCCCATCAAAGACAACGCCAAAACCACCGTTTCCGATCTGCAGCAACAAGGATATAAGGTGCATTTGCTCACGGGCGACAACCCCCAAACGGCGCAAAAAATCGCAACTGCATTGGGCATAGAAGCGATCGTTTCGCAAGCCCTTCCCAATACCAAACTTGATTACATCAAACAGTTACAATCCAATAATCGCACCGTGGCAATGGTCGGCGATGGCATCAACGACGCACAAGCACTGGCCCAAGCCGATGTGAGTTTCGCCATGGGTACTGGCAGCGCACTGGCCATGGAGTCGGCCGGGGTGACGTTAACTGGCGGACAGATATCGCAAATTTCGCAGGCCATTTCGTTGTCGAAGCAGACATTGAAGACCATTCACATGAATTTAATTTGGGCATTTGGCTACAACGTGTTGGCGATTCCGATGGCGATGGGCATATTTTTACCCTTCGGCGGACCAACGCTCAACCCCATGATTGCCGGGGCTGCCATGTCGTTCAGTTCCATATCCGTCGTACTCAACAGCCTTTGGCTATCAAAAAGAAAATAACATGACAACTTTACAATTCAACACAAACATCAATTGCGGCAGCTGCATCAAGTCGGTGACGCCATTTTTAAACGCTTTGGAAAGCATCGAGGCTTGGGAAGTAGACACAAACAACCCCGAAAAAGTATTATCGGTGCACACAGAAGAACCGGCCGAGGAGGTAACCACAGCGGTATTGAGCGCCATACAGCAGGCGGGGTTCAAGGGCGATGTACGTCGCGATTAATCGATCTTGGTAAACTCGATCTTCTTGGTTACATCAGAAGGATTTTCCAACCACATTTCGGTATTGGTCAATCTCACGATGCGATACACTTTGGTACCAAGATCCACGCCACTCCAAGTTTGCTTGAACGATATTTTCTCCTTGGTTTCTCCCCATTGCCAATCCAAATCGATGGTTGCAACGTTAAATGAACCGGTAAAGAGTTTGGTTTTGGTGGTTGCCTTGCCTTTGTTGTCTTTGGTAAATTCATAAATGACTGAATCTCCGGCTTTGGGCGCAGCGCCTCCTTCTAGAAATGTATTATTCCAACGTCCGGTTAAACGGCCCACTTTTGAACGGAGCGACAAATCTGGACCTTCTTCGTAGGTACATCCTTGGAAAGCGGCCATGGCCACGAAAACAACGGCGAATAATCTCATTTTCATACGATTGAATGTTAGTGTTGGTTACGAATTAAATAAATTTTTCATGGAATCAATCCTATTGAGTCCGAAAATTCACGAAATTTGCAGTATTGCATGGGATTGACCGGATTCGACGGGATGATTGGTTGCAGTGTAAGCATGTGGTGCGTGGGAGGTTTGCACCTAAATCTCAGCCTTCAAACCATTAAGAGGCGAATCTAACTACGCCATGGCTGCCTAATCGGAATGATTAAGTAATTGCCATCTACCCCGAATGTCTCTATCTGAGCCGATGTTCGTCAGGGGTAGTCGACCCGCTCAGGTATGGCCCCGAAGCGCCAATGCAGGGGTTTATTACAAAGTTGGATAAGGAGCGACGTTGGCCAGGGTAGAGCCGGCCCGATCCCGAAAATCAATCTAACCCTAAACATGTAGAAAGCGCTAGTGATCGCATAGCCGGACGGGGGTTCGATTCCCCCCAATTCCACAACTTGAGCCATTAAAGGCATTTTTTACCCCGAATTCTAGCGAATTTGGGGTTTTTTATGCCATTTTGGGCATGAAATTCCCTTTTTCACTTGAAAGCTCGGTGAGTGATTCGGTGGACTAAAATTGGAATTGGCAAAAGTCCACCTATAACTCTGTATATTCTTGATATAATGGTAATTTGATACAATTCTGCAATTTCACGGTATCCAACGGGGTGCGCGTGACAAAGAGCAACTATGGATCCATTATTTCACCTTTATTATCACCTGTAATTAAACCTAAAATTATTTTCAATTACTTAATTGGCATACTCTCAATTTTACTTTACCCTTATAAACGGCACACAGTCAGACAACAATTTAATCTTCTCAGTTAAAGGGAGTTCGTATATCGCATTGTAATTAGGGCAGGTAATAGAACCCGGCAAGCTTTCAATGAGAATTTTCAAATAATTAGACTTAACGGCATAAGTTACATTTTCTAGATCCATAAAAGTTGCACAATTGACTCCCACTAAATTACCCTTTAAATCAAAAAGTGGTCCACCGCTATTTCCGCCATAAATTGGGACTGTAGTTTGATACTTATTTCGCTCACCTTTAAACCCTGTTTTAGAGCTGATTTTACCATCCGTAAATTTAATTTCATAACCCATATATTTTGGTTCAGGATATCCTAAAGCAAATACATCTAAACCCACATCACACGTGTTATCAGAAAGCACGTAGGGTATAACTGACAATGGGGCGAATTTGGGATCACGTATTTGTATTATGGCCAAATCATTCAACGAATCGGTCGAAACCACATTTGCGCGAAAAATAAACTTCTCGCCTTTTTGGAAATACACAACCTCAATAGTGTCCGTATTCTCGATGACATGATAGTTTGTTGCGATGTAACCATTCGGATGAATAAAAAAGCCTGATCCGGAACTTATCCAATCATCCTTAATGGCATTTGGACCTACACTTTCCAATTGCTCTTCTGACAATACCTCTCTTACAATTAAATTTTCGACTAGATATATCCCCTTTCCACTAGCTATGTAACCAATATTATTACCTTGTAACCACCAACCATCTGTTTCAAAAACTACAATTCCATTTATCGAAAAATTGAACTTATCTCCAATGCTAAAAACTTTTAAAGTATTACCAATTAAACCTTTGTTTATCGCAAATGACTTTGTAGGATCAGCAATAAATTGACTAACACCATCTGAGACACCATAAATAGCAAATTTCCCATTTTCGGTAATAGTAAATTTGTAGTAATTATTCCAATCCTTAAATCCAAACAAAAGACCATAGCTATATTTCTTTTTTGAGTCATATTTATTTATGGTTGTCTCTATGGAGAAATCCCCTTTCTGATTTAAATCTATATAAGAATACCTGGCTTGCAATCCATCTTCGGAAAATTTCCAAACCAATTCATTACTGTCGTTGATGTAAGACTCAGTATTGCCATCAGTCACAGACCATTCAGCTTTTGAAAAATCTTCCTCATAAACGATTACCCCCGACCCCATTTCATCATATTCAATGTATTTGTTATCAACTAAACCGCCATCATAATATTCTGCAAAAAGTTTTACTTTTCCACTTTTATACCAAAAAACATATTCTCCATGCAATTCATCAAATTCGTAATCCTCTTCAGAAGAAATTCTGCCATTATCATAATAATGCAACACTTTCCCATGTACCAAATTGTGGTAATAACTTAATTTTTTCTCTACAATACCTGTATTGTAGTAAAACACCATATCTCCTTCATAGAAATTCTTGTCTTCATCACTATAATCGACATAAACTGCTTTGTACTCGTTTTGCAAAGTCCCGTCAATGTAATAGTCCTTAATTGTCCCAATTGGAACATTCTCCGCTGAATAGGTTATTATTCTGAAATAAGATGCATTTGCCATCTCACATCTTTTAAAATCCTGATCAAAATATTCAGTCAACTTAACTCCCAATTTAGGATGATAATTACTACTATCTTCTATGTAATCATCAACGTAAAAACCTTTATGAACTTTAAGTAACTTCCCATCGGTACCAGTAAAATCTCCAGTGTAAGGAATGCCTTTAACGAAAAACCCTTTAAATTTAGTGCCATTTAAATAATTCATCTCCCCAAGACCATGAATCCACCCATTGATAAAATCACCTTCGTATTTATCACCTGAACCATTAATTGAACTACCAAAACCAGATAGTTGACCATTAATGAAATTACCACTGATAACTTCGCTATCGCTAAAAATAATCTTCCCACTACCCTGCTCTATCCCTTCACTAAAACTTCCCTCAAACAGCGATTCAAATTTACCATCACTGTAAGTCGACATTTTACCAAATCCCTGAGCCTTACCATCAACACAATTACCATCCCAAACCAATGAATCCGATTTAAAGGCATACATCTTGAATACTTTACAATTTTGAGCATTGCAATTGACCCACACATTTTGCGTAATTTGAGACTTTAGGCCAGAAAAAGTCAACAAGAACAACACCATTGTAATTAGTCTACATTTCATATTTCTAATATTTTTTATTTTTATTTAAATTTAGCAATCCATCATCAACTGATATTTTATAATTGCAATTACCCTAAGTATCCAATATAGCTCGCCAATTATTAATTTGTTACTTTAAGCTTCGTAGATGTAGCGAAAAATGCAAGTTATCGAGTTCATTAGTTCAACTGTTGAGCAAACTTAACTAATTGATTGTGATATTGCAATGGGTGATTTTAATACTCCCCTAATCCTAGATTATAAGTTAAATTAAGAAATCGACCAATTTAAAAGAACAATTTGTTTAAACTGTAACATCCTTATAAGACTCACTTTTTGCGATTTTCCGTAAAATCCCCACCTCGTTTTTGCGATTTTCCGTTTTTCATTTTCATCAATAAACTAAAAATTGCGTCAATGAAACGCTCCATTTTTGTTTATACCATACTTGTATTCATGGTGTTGCAGAGTTGCACCATCACCAAAAGATACCACACTCGTGGGGTAAATATTCAATGGCACAACAACTACAAAACCAAAAATAACGGAACGGTAATCAACAAACAGACCTATAAAACCCATCCAACTATAGATCTCGCTATTACATCAAATCAGTCCACGCTCAGCGTAAAACCCAAACCTGTCGTTTATCCCTCATTCGTTAATAGTGTAACCGAATCCTCCAACGGAACGACAGATTCACTTTCACCAGAATTAATGAAGTTGAGACGAACCAAAAAGCTCGCAAATGGTTTCGCAATAGCCGCAGGGGCATCCTTTTCAGGCGCAGGTTTAATCGTTGCAGCGGTGCCAAATCGAGGCCCAAAATCCAAAAATGAAGTTTGGGGTTTCATCGCAGTAATACTGATGATTCCCGCCGTTTTATTTTTCTATATTTTATACAGCATCACAATGCGGCGCTATAAAAGGCTGTTGAGGAAATACCAATCCACCTGAGCATACAACACTTCCCCCCTCCCAGTCGTCTATCACTCCGCAACACAGTTATGCGGAAACACCTGATCGTCCTAATTTGCCTCCTGCTCGGATATACCCACGCCGATGCCCAATACTATTTCAACGCCCCCAACGCATCGGCATAACTCAATCCCGTGCTAAATAATGCTGTTAAAAGCATAGTAATTTTTATATTCATTTTTTTCTGATTTTAGTTTGTCTAAAACAACCTTACAGCTCGCACAAAATACCTATTCCCATCATATGGATCTTCCAGTTGAGTTCCGTCATGAAAATATTGTGTCCAATGACCAAATCCACCTTGAGCAGGCGTGGACGTCCAATAGCATCCATCAATCGATGCATCAGATCCAGCTTTATTAAGATTAATATATACGTCTTTCATTTCATCTTTTGTAGGTAAATGCCAATCACTGTAACTATTCAATACTAATGAGTCACAAGCCACTTTCGCGGACTTCCAATCCAACTGATAATCTAGGTCATCTGGCGTAACTACCAAGCCATGTCCGTCCTTTTCATAAACAACAATGCCCCCATTTCTTATCTCAACTGGAGTAGTTTTTTGAACTTTATCTTTTCTACAAGAAACCACCATCATTGAGGCGGCAAATAGTGTTAAAATTATTATGTTTTTCACTTAACGAACATACACCCTATTTTAGGATAGCATTACGGATTACCGCAAGTCAGTTAAGTTAATTTTAAGGATTATCGCAATTAAGTAGACTCCCATTCATCTACTAGTGTTGTTTAATAATCTTTGATTTTAAAGAATTAAAAAACGATGAGTTTTGATAGCATTATCGTTACAACAATTCATAATTTGGTCCTACAGAACGCCTACGCCGACTTCCTGCCTTAGCAAATAACACTTTATAAAGACCTCACAACTCTTAAATTCCACAGACCATCCTTGTATACAAGGTCTGATCGATTTTTAAGACCAAAAAATAGATGTAACTGAATTTTTCTGTGTGCCCTTTTACCGCGGAATTTCCCCCACTTATACCAATAATACCCTCTCTTGAAACCACCAATTTTCTCACGATTTCTATGCATTTTATTTAACTCGGTTCCTTTTGGCAATCGCCAACCATTGCCTAAAGCAGTTAAAATAAAATTAGCTTCAGACCAACTTATTGGTGAAGGAAAGGTGTGATTTGAAATTTCCAATTTCCCTATGAAAAATGTATTTGTTGTATAAGATAAAATAGTGTCTTTCTCTAATTTGTTGTTTTCAGAATAATTCGGATTCTGGGAATATCCCATTCTTGTTAGCGTTATAATCGCCAATGTGAGCAGAAGTAGTTTTTTCATAATTCAATCTTAAACAAACAACTCACAATTTAAATGCAACCACATATTACTCTTGTTTCAACTTCTGCCTCAGCAACAGTTATACAGACCTTGAAATTCTCATCATCTTTTTGGAGTGATTCGATTTTGGTTTGGTTTCGAACATTAACTACTTTCAATTCCTCTATACTGCAAATTAAGCCGTCCTTTGATTGGCTCTGTGCTAAATCCAACCAAAAAAAACTAAATGAAACTAAAATACACGTCGCATATTTTAACGCCACCATAAATATCCGCAAGCCAACAAAAGCACACCGTTGTAAAGCCAGTACCCTGAACTAAATGGAGGAACAGAAACTAATTCCGTTTTTGTTTCACCCTTTCCAGTTACCTCAATTTCTTTAGAATGATTAATTTCATCAGTGTAAATCCAACTAGCACTTGTCACATGTAATTCATGGATACCCGCAGGGACATTTTCAATTGTCAAACTTCTAACCCTCCGGGTTTTTTCCCAAACAAGGTTACCATCTAAAGTCACAACAACATTTCTTAAACTGCTGGATGGCTTTACTTTTATTGATGATGTTGATACTGAATTAGATTGGTATTGAACAATTCTCTTTGCAGAGCAGCTCATAAGAGCCATCACACAACATAAGATACCGAAAATGATTTTAGTTTTTTTCATATAATTTCAATTTGAATAGTAGTTTTATTAGCGAATTTTTGATACCAAAAGAGGTTTTAAAATCCAACTTTAAGACCTGAGAGATTCCCGAGTTCCATCCCAGCATCACTGTATTTCGCAACCGTTAACAGAACAATAATTATTGTTATACTTTTCACAAAACGAACCTACACCCATTTTCAAAATACCATTACGGATTATCGCAATTCGCGTAACTTAGTTTTACGGATTATCACAAATGAGCAACGTCAGTATACCATAGGCGTTGACTGTAAACTGTATTACTTCAATGTCAACGTTACCCTCCTACGTGAATGATCGATTGATTTACAGATTTTTTGCCCAATACAACACTTCCTCCCTCCCCGTCGTCTATCACTCCGCAACACAGTTATGCGGAAATACCTGATCGTCCTAATTTGCCTCCTACTCGGATCTACCCACGCCGATGCACAATACTATTTCAACGCCCCAAACGCATCGGCCTATAACCCCATCAACAGCCTATAGGTTGGATATATTGTCTTATCAGAAGCCAATTTTCACCAAAGGCAATACCCAAAGAAGTCTCCCTTTTTGCGATTTTCCGTAAAATCCTCAGCTCGCTTTTGCGATTTTCCGTTTTTCATTATCATCAATAAACTGAAAATTGCAACCATGAAGCGCGTATTCTTACCTCTGATATTTTTGGTATTCAGTATTTTACAGAGCTGTACAGCAACTAAACGATATCATAGCAATGGATTCAACTTGAGTTGGTCAGCTAATCGACTTCCAGCTCATCAGACAATCAACCGGGTAAAATACCATTCTGTACAACCAACGAAATCCGAACCAACAACTACTTTCTCTAAAAAGCAACCATCATCTCTTACGTTTGCTTACGCATCCCCAATTTTCGAAGTGCCAGAGAAATCAATCTCTAAATCAATCCCTGCCAATTTCCATTCCAACAGAAGCGCTATTTCAAAGTTTGGATCAACAATTACATCCCGAAAACCTTTGGTTGATAGCACCCAACGCAAAAAATATAAACACGACGTCAAATTAGCACTAAAAATAGGATTAGCAGCAACGATTATTGGTGGAGGCTGGCTGACAATTTTTGGAACTACCTCAGAAAATATGACGATCCCATTTATAGATATCTTGGCTTTTCTATTGCTTTTGGCGGGTATATATTCACTTTTTTACGGATTGTTGGGACTGTTAATACTCGCTATTTTTCCCGCTTCAATTCCCCAAAAAAATAAAAATAAAAAATCTCAATAACACTGAAAATAATTACTTCCTTACCACTTGAAAAACTGAACTCACAAATCATGAAAAAACACATCTCCACCATTATACTCGCAATAGGCCTAGCCCTTTCCCAATCCGCTTGCAGTAAATACGAAGACGGACCTGCTATTTCCTTCCGTTCCTCCACTGCACGGTTAACAAATCATTGGAAATTCTCCAAAGTCACATTTAATTCAAATGATATTTCAAGTAAATTCAGCGGTTACGAATGGGAAATAATGGAAGATGGCACGTTTAAAGAATATGTAAATTCAATCCAAACTCAATCTGGTACCTGGATACTTGACGGCACTTTAATATTAAAATACGCAGACGGTACTGTAGATAGATTTAATGTTAAACGACTTACAAAGAACGAGATGACAGTCTATCTACTCGACATTGGCCCCTACATCGAATTGACATCAAAATAAGCGCTAACTCGCAACCATACAACACAACCCCCTTACCAGCCGTCTATCACTCCGCAACACAGTTATGCGGAAACACCTGATCGTCCTAATTTGCCTCCTGCTCGGATTTACCCACGCCGATGCCCAATACTATTTCAACGCCCCCAACGCATCGGCCTATAACCCCATCAACAACCGATACCTCATCACCAACCAAGGCAGTGGCGAAGTCCTTCAAATCGATCGCGCCGGCAACAAAACCCTGTTCGCCAAAAACCTCATATCGCCCCGAAACATCGCCTTTCACAAACTCCCCTTCGGATACGCCGTGCTCGTGCTCGACTCCAACCGCATGGTCATTTACGATACCTCCGGCAACCTCATCGGCACCGAAACCGTCAGCGGCATCCAACAAATTCAAGACTGCGCCTACGACTCCATCGCCCAGGTCCTCTATACCACCGACCGCCTCCGTGGCTGCATCTACAAAACCACCTTCGCCACCGCATCG
>Ga0255107_1000266_pt1 | contig 14703 bp, 13 predicted proteins | sample Law_Cont_RepC_8h_FD_188457 | JGI IMG/M metagenome (GOLD analysis project Ga0255107, IMG submission 188457) | Freshwater microbial communities from St. Lawrence River, New York, United States - Law_Cont_RepC_8h | ecosystem: Environmental > Aquatic > Freshwater > River | place: USA: New York... | reverse complement strand
TGACCCCGTCGCTGACCGCAACGTCGGCCATACGGGCAGGTGCACCAGTGCCATCGACGAGGGACGCATTGCGGATCACTAGATCATGAGCGCTCATCTCGTTATTGTGCCACATTCGCTGTGGGTGAGGTTTTGTCCAAAGGACTTGAGTCACCCTAAAGACTTGAGTCACTACGACTCAACATTTGCACCTCACGAGTTGCGACCCGACATATTGATGGCTATCTTGACATGAGGCGACGCAAGATTCGTCGTTTACTCCCCACAAAGACATTCCCCATAAAGACATTCCCCATAAAGACATATTGAAAGGCACACATCATGGCAAAGGCAGTCGGTATCGACCTCGGCACCACCAACTCCGTCGTTTCAGTTCTTGAAGCAGGCGAGCCAGTAGTTATTCCCAACTCCGAAGGTTCCCGCACGACTCCTTCGGTCGTGGCCTTTTCGAAGGCTGGCGAAGTTCTCGTCGGCGAAGTGGCCAAACGACAGGCCATCACCAACCCTGATCGCACCTTCCGTTCCGTCAAGCGCCACATGGGCACTAATTGGCGCAGCGAAGACATTGACGGCAAGCAGTACTCGCCTCAAGAAATCAGTGCTCGCACCTTGATGAAGCTCAAGCGTGACGCCGAGGCGTATTTGGGCGACACCGTGACCCAGGCTGTCATTACCGTTCCCGCATACTTTGATGACGCACAACGGACAGCCACCAAAGAAGCCGGTCAGATTGCCGGTCTTGAAGTTCTCCGCATCATCAACGAACCGACTGCGGCCGCGTTGGCCTACGGTCTCGACAAGGGCGATGAAGACGAAACCATTTTGGTGTTCGACCTCGGCGGCGGAACCTTTGACGTTTCGGTTCTCGAAATTGGTGACGGTGTCTTCGAAGTGAAGAGCACCCACGGTGACACCGTTCTTGGTGGAGACGACTGGGATCAGCGTGTCATTGATTGGTTGGTCAATCAGTTCAAGTCTGCACACGGTGTCGATCTTGCCAATGACCGTATGGCTACACAGCGATTGAAGGAAGCAGCTGAAAAAGCCAAGATCGAACTGAGCCAAGTTCAGCAAACACAGATCAACTTGCCGTTCATTACCGCAACCCCCGAAGGTCCGTTGCACCTTGATGAAACACTCACGCGCGCAAAGTTTCAAGATATGACTGCCGATCTCATCGAGCGTTGCCGTATTCCTTTCGAACAGGCGATTAAAGATGCTGGTCTCACCAAGGGTCAGATTCACCACGTGATCATGGTGGGTGGATCAACTCGTATGCCTGCAGTGCAAGACCTCGTGATGTCTCTCACCGGTAAAGAACCCAACAAGACCGTGAACCCCGACGAAGTCGTGGCTATCGGTGCAGCTGTTCAAGCTGGCGTGTTGAAGGGCGATGTCAAAGATGTGTTGTTGCTTGACGTCACTCCGTTGTCACTCGGTATCGAAACCAAGGGTGGCGTAATGACCAAGCTCATCGAACGCAACACCACTATCCCAACCAAGCGCACCGAAGTATTCACGACCGCTGAAGATATGCAGCCATCAGTTGAGATTCACGTGATCCAGGGTGAGCGGGAAATGGCTTCGTTTAACAAGACGCTTGGCAAGTTCCAGTTGGTTGATTTACCGCCGGCACCGCGTGGTGTTCCGCAGATTGAAGTGACATTCGATATTGATGCCAACGGCATCGTGCATGTCAGTGCCAAAGACCGTGCGACCAATAAAGAACAGTCAATGACCATCAGTGGCCAGTCGACTTTGTCTAAGGATGACATCAATCAAATGGTGAAAGACGCCGAAGCTCACGCTGAGGAAGATCGTCAGCGTCGTGAAGAAGCCGAAATTCGTAACAACGCCGACTCGTTGGTGTATCAGACCGAAAAAGTTTTGCGTGAGCAAGGTGACAAAGTCACTGCCGAAGAAAAAGCCGCTGTTGAAGAACCGCTCGCAGCATTGAAGATTGCTCTAGAAGGTAATGACAATGCCGTCATCAAGGCAGCAACTGATGCATTGATGTCGGCGAGCCAGGCTTTCAGTCAGAAGTTGTACGAGACAGCAGCTCGCGATTCGAATGCTGCTGGAACTTCAGCTTCGGGTCAGAATGCTGGCGGCACCAATGACGACGAAATCGTTGACGCTGAAATCGTCGACGGCGACGCCTGAGTTCTGCCATGACGAACGACAATGGTGATGTTGTTGGTGAACCAACAACCGAAACCGAAGATGGTGTTGCAGTCGATGAGGCTGCAGCCACCATTGAGCATGATGTTGAAGTGCTTCTCATTGAACGAGATTCGTTCCGTGAGATGGCGCAACGACTTCAGGCCGAATTCGAGAATTATCGCAAGCGTGTTGCCTCGCAAACTGCCGATGACATCAATAGGGCCACGGGTCGCATTGCTGAATCGTTGTTGCCAGTACTCGATGCATGTGAAGCAGCTTTCGTTGCCCATCCGGCAGAAGTCGAACCACTGTTCAATCTCTTGTTGACAGAGTTGAAGAAGCAGGGACTCGAAGCACTTGACCTCAACGGTCAAACCTTCAATCCAGCTCAAGCTGACGCGGTCATCCACGAAGAAGGTGAAGGTGACGGCAATGGCAACACTGTCGTCACCGATGTTTTGCGAACTGGGTACACCTGGAAGGGTCGCGTATTGCGTCCCGCCATGGTCAAAGTCCGCGGCTAGTTACATAACGATTAAAGACACAGCGAGGGGGTGAGTCATGGCAGCACAACGTGAATGGTATGAAAAGGATTACTACGCGTTGCTGGGCGTGGCTCAAACTGCTGAAGCGAAAGAAATCACCAAGGCTTATCGCAAATTGGCTCGTGAGAATCATCCTGATGCAAAACCAGGAGACGATGCCGCCGAAGAACGCTTCAAAGAAATCTCGACCGCTTATGACGTACTCAGCGACGAAACCAAACGTCGCGAATATGACGAGGTTCGTCGACTCGGACCTATGGGCGGTGGAGGCATGGGAAACATGCGCTTCACTACCGGGGGCGATTCTGGTTCATTCGAAGACATGTTTCGCATGTTTTCAGGTGGTCGAGCGCGTGGCGGTGCGAGTAGCGGAGTCGGTCCGCGTCGTGGTTCCGATCTTGAAGCGGCGCTCACACTTGATTTCAATGATGCAGTTCTGGGTGTGACCACAAGTGTGTATCTCACCAGTGATGCGCGATGCGACACGTGCATCGGCTCGGGTGCTCGCCCCGGAACAGATCGCAAGACATGTTCTCGATGTGGTGGCCGCGGCCAAGTCGATGACAATCAAGGGTTGTTTTCTTTTGCTTCACCATGCCCCGGATGTGGAAACACCTTGCGGCGCATGCCGCGGAAGCGGAATTGAAAAGCGAAATCGTGAAGTCAAGGTGCGAGTACCAGCCGGAGTCTCTGATGGTTCACGCATACGATTGCCCAGCAAAGGAACACCTGGCCGCAATGGTGGCCCAAACGGCGATCTCTTCATCATCTGTCGGGTGGGTAAGAGCGCAATATTTGGACGTGATGGCGACAATCTCACGGTCAATGTGCCAGTCACATTTGCTGAAGCGGCACTCGGCGCCAACATTGAAGTGCCGACACTAAGTGGTGACAAGGTGACGTTACGCATCAAAGCGGGTACCCAAAGCGGTAGTCGTCACCGTGTCAAGGGACGCGGTATTGAAACGACAAAGCATCATGGTGATCTCATCGTCACGGTCAACGTTGTCGTCCCTACCGAATTGAGCGACGACGAACGACATGCCATCGAAGCTTTGGCATTGGTGTCTAACGAAAATCCACGAGAGAGTTCACACAACAGCTAGGGAGGCATTCATGAGTCAACAAACTAATGAAAACGCCATCTATGTTATTTCCGTTGCTGCACAACGCGCCGGGATGCATCCGCAGACGCTGCGAATCTACGAACGACGTGGCCTCTTGCATCCAGTTCGCACCCAAGGCGGAAATCGTCGCTACAGCGAATTAGATATTGCGCGCCTACGACGAATTGCCGAACTCACTGCCGAAGGTATGAATGTTGAAGGTATTCGTCGTGTGATGTACCTCGAAGCCGAAGTAATTCGCCTGCGTAATGAGGTTGATCAGTTGCGGTTGCTTGCGACACAAGCGATCAGTGCTGTTCAGGGGAGGCCGGCAAATACGACATCACAGGCGAACATTGTGCCTTTACGCCAGGCAGTCACGGTCTTTGGTCATATTGATTCGGTGTTGCGACGAGATTGAGTGAGGTGATTGATGAAAACTCAACGTGATTATCAGCCCTATCTTGCTGGAGCATTTCGTTGGAGGCTCGGGCTTCGACCTTTAGATCTTGCAAACTGGATCGAAATCGGCGATGACTACGACCACGAAATGGATACCAAGAAATCGGTGTTCACTCACAACTTCTCTACGGCAAATGCTTTTCAAGCAAATACCGAAGACGAGGCCGCAGAAGTCATGATTGAATTGATTGATCATCTAGCGACAACTCGATCAGATTGGTTTGCTCGAGAGGGTCGCGACATTGTGAATCACCATCGTCATGAACGCTTTCCCGTTGAGCCCAATAGCAATGGTGAGTGGGCCGAACATCCATTAGTGACTTGCGCTCGACTTGTCCAGGAAGATTTTGCTTTGCTTGTTGAACGTGATGGCCGTTTGGTTTTTGGCGGCGGCAGCGTTTGTTTCCCCAATCGCTGGGACCTCAATTCAAAGTTGGGTCTGACCATGAGCCAAGTTCACGCTCCGGTTGATCGCCTGAATGAGCAATTAGAAGATCCGATTGATTCATTTTTCCAACGACTCTCACCCCAAAAGTCTTTCTGGCGAACAGGTTGGGCGGTCCTCAATACCGGAGAGCTGTATCAAGCTGTTGATGGTACGGCACCAGAGTCTCCCGCATTACCAGCACTCGGAGACCCGACAACAGGTGATCGCTTGTTCTTGCGAGTCGAACGTGAAACGATTCGGCGCTTTCCAAAAACAAATTGTGTGTTGTTCACCATTCGGTCGTATGTACGACCTCTCTCGCATCTCGTGAATCGACCCGAAGATGCCGCACGACTCGCCGATGCCCTCAGCAACCTGCCTGACGATGTACGCGATTACAAACAGACCACCGAATTGACTGCGCCGGCGGTTCATTGGTTGCAAACAGTGGTCTCACAATCAGGTAGTTGAAGAGGAAACTGACATGGCTCTGAACCCGAAAAATTGGACACTCAAAACTCAAGAGGCTGTTGCATCAGCCGTCGATCAAGCCAAGGCTTTATCGAATCCCGAGTTGACACCCGATCACTTGATGGCGGCTATCGCGCGTCAAGACGACACCATTATTCCTGCAGTTTTATCAAAACTCGGACAAGCACCATTGATGGTACGAAATGCTGCCGACGAAAAAGTTTCAAAATTACCCAAGGCCTACGGTGGCGACGAACCTCGGATGAATCGTGAACTCAGTAACGTCTTTGAAAACGCTGAGAAGTACCAAAAAGATTTCAAGGACGATTACTTGTCGGTTGAGCACTTATTGCTTGCGATGAATAGTCGTTTGGGTATTGGTAGCGAAGAACTGATGCAAGCGTTACGCGATGTACGCGGAAGCCATCGGATAACGACACAGAACCCTGAAGAGAATTTTCAAGCGCTCGAGAAGTATGGACAAGATCTGACCAAGCGTGCGCGTGACGGAAAGATTGATCCGGTCATCGGTCGCGATGATGAAATTCGCCGAGTGATTCAAGTATTGAGCCGTCGTACGAAGAACAATCCAGTTCTTATCGGTGAACCAGGTGTTGGTAAGACTGCCATTGTCGAAGGTTTAGCACGACGTATCGCCGAAGGTGATGTGCCCGAAGGTTTAAAGAACAAGCGTTTGATTTCACTTGATATTGCCAGCTTGGTAGCTGGTACAAAATACCGAGGCGAATTCGAAGAACGTCTCAAAGCAGTACTCAAAGAAATCACCGATGCTGCTGGTGAAGTGATCACGTTTGTTGATGAACTACACACCATTGTGGGTGCTGGCGGCGCCGAAGGTGCCATGGACGCTGGCAACATGATTAAGCCCATGTTGGCGCGTGGTGAGTTGCGCATGATCGGTGCCACCACTCTTGATGAATATCGTAAGTACGTTGAAAAAGATCCGGCCCTTGAACGTCGTTTTCAACAGGTCTATGTCGGTGAACCCACCGTTGAAGACACCATCGCTATTTTGCGCGGTCTGAAAGAACGTTACGAAGTACACCACGGTGTGCGCATCCAAGACTCGGCTCTGGTGAGTGCGGCAGTTTTGTCCGATCGTTACATCACGAGTCGCTTCTTGCCCGATAAGGCTATTGATCTTGTTGATGAAGCCGCGAGCAAGTTGCGCATTGAAATTGACTCGCTACCGACCGAGATTGATGTCGTTGAACGTCGCATTATGCAACTCGAGATTGAAAAGTTGGCGTTAGCAAAAGAAACCGATCTAGCTTCACGTGATCGTCTCGCAACAATTGACGATGAATTGTTGCTATTGAAGAACGATGCAGGCGTTATGCGCGAACACTGGCAGCAAGAAAAGGATGCGATCGGTGCGATTCGAAATCTGAAGGAAGAGCTCGAACAACTCAAGATCAGTGTCGAATACGAAACCGATCTGCAAAAGAAGTCCGAGATTAGCTACGGACGAATCCCCGAGATCGAACGTCGAATCTCCGAAGCAACGGGTCACTTAGATGTGTTGCAAACAGGCAATCGGATGCTCAAAGAAGAAGTTGACGCCGAAGACATCGCCGAAGTAGTGAGCAAGTCAACCGGTGTGCCCGTCACGCGACTTCTTGAAGGCGAAATGGCCAAGTTGGTTCATCTTGAAGCCCTCTTGCATCAGCGGGTCATTGGTCAAGATCAGGCGGTCACTGCCGTATCAAATGCGATTCGTCGCAGCCGGGCGGGATTGTCTGATCCCAATCGACCAATTGGTTCGTTCTTGTTCTTGGGACCAACTGGTGTGGGTAAAACCGAGTTGGCGCGTGCTGTCGCTGAATTCTTGTTTGATGACGAGCGCGCCATGGTTCGTATCGATATGGGTGAGTACATGGAGAAACACTCAGTTTCGCGTTTAGTTGGCGCTCCTCCGGGTTATGTGGGTTACGACCAGGGTGGTCAGCTCACCGAAGCAGTGCGTCGTCGTGCATACACCGTGGTGTTGCTTGATGAGATTGAAAAGGCTCACCCCGATGTTTTCAACATCTTGTTACAGGTACTCGACGATGGGCGATTGACCGATGGTCAGGGACGTACGGTCGATTTCACCAATGTGGTGATTGTGATGACTTCAAACTTGCCTGGTGACCCACAAATGTTCTTCAAGCCCGAATTCATCAATCGCATTGACGAGATCATTCGCTTCCGATCTTTGACTCAAGAAGACTTGGCGCACATCGTGATGATTCAACTCGAAAAGCTTCGTGAGCGCCTGTTGGCACGTCGAATCACTCTTGAGGTCACACCAGCCGCCGTGGCATTACTGGCCGCAGTTGGGTTTGACCCCGACTTTGGAGCTCGACCATTGAAGCGTGTCATTCAACGCGAGATTGGCGACCGAGCCTCGGTCTTGATTCTTGAAGGAAAAGTGGGCGAAGACAGCGCGATTGTTGTTGACGCAGTCGACGATCAGATTGTGCTGAGTTCGTAAGAATTAAGCGGCTTCAATAATGCCGCGACCTGGCGTCACGTCAAGTGAAACACGATCTCCAACTTGAGCATGAATGCTGCCGCTTGCCGCGTGGACATTCACGAGTTGGTCATTCATGTCGACGCGCACCGAGATAATCGTTACCGGGCCTTGAAAGGTGACCCGCGTGACAGTTCCGCGCATCGTTAACTCATTTTCGTCCTCAGAGATAGTGATGTCTTCTGGGCGAACCAAGATCTTTCCAACCCCGTTACTGTTTGGCAACTCGTTGATTGAACCAACAAAGCGCGCAACGAATGGTGAAGCAGGACGCAAGTAGACATCTTCTGGGGTGCCCAACTGTTCAAGGCGGCCATTTGACATGACACCGATGCGGTCGCTGATGGCGAGAGCTTCGTCCTGATCATGGGTAACAAAAAGTGTGGTCGTTTTCAATTCAGATTGGATTCGACGAATTTCATCCCGCAAGGTTGAGCGAACTTTGGCATCGAGAGCCGAAAGAGGTTCATCAAGAAGCAGTACTTCGGGCTGAACGGCTAATGCACGAGCCAATGCAACACGTTGTTGTTGCCCGCCAGAAAGTTGGTGAGGATAACGCTTTCCAAGTTCACCCAACTGAACAAGTTCGAGCATTTCGCCAACTCGAGAGTTGCGCTTTGCTTTTTCTACTTTTCGATTTCGTAAACCAAAATCAACGTTTTGTGCAACGGTGAGATTGGGGAAGAGGCTGTAGCTCTGGAAAACCATTCCCATGTTTCGTCGATGGGCCGGAGTATCGGTGATGACGCTTTCTCCGAGCGATACGACTCCGGTATCTGGAATTTCGAATCCGGCAGCGATACGTAAGGCAGTTGTTTTGCCGCAACCCGATGGTCCCAGGAGACTGACTAACTCACCTGGTTGTAAAGCAAGATCAAGTGATTCAAGGGCGACTGTTGTGCCGAAGGTCTTTCGAATGCCGGTAAAGCTGAGCGAGGTCATACGAGAATCTCATTTTCTTGGGAACGTGAAACTTGTTGTGGTCGAGTACTACGAGACTTAGAAAGAATGCCGATGGCGACGAAGAGAAGCGTGGTGCCTAACAATGCAAGGATCGCAAGTGCGTAGCCACCTCTTGGGTCGCTTTGCCGATACTGCGCCATAAATGAGGGGAACGTGCGCTTTAAGAGGACGTCGGAAATTGTGTACTCACCCAGTACGACGGCGACAGTGAGAAAAGTGCTGGAGATAATTGCTGCACGAAGATTTGGAATGACCACTCTGAAAAGGGTGGCAATCCAGGTCGAACCAAGACTTCGAGATGCTTCTACTAAGACCTTGAGATCAATGGCTCGTAATCCAGTATCAATACTGCGATAAGTAAACGGCAAGGCAAGTACGACGTAGAACGGAATCAACGAGTAGTCACTATTCAAGAACCAACGGGCGTGAGGTTTCACAACCACAATTCCTGCGACTAGTGCAATCGCTGGAATGACATACGGCAGGATCGTCAAGAACTCAACGAAAACACGAGCCTTCGGTAATCGAAGATGTACCCATACCGCAGTAGGAACCAAAAGCCCGAGCGTGAAGAGTGCAGTACCGATGGCCAACTTCAAACTGAGAGTCAGAGCCTCAGAGAAAAATTCGTCTGAGAATGAAGCGGTGACTGATGTGAATGACCATTTGTCAAAGAGGTTGTTCCAACCAAGGTCAATGACTTGCAGGTTTTGAAACGCAAATCGTGCCATCGCAAGGAGAGGAAACGCAAAGAAAATTGCGCTAGCGATTAAGACAAGTGTCGGGAGCAGACGCCCAAGTGTGCGTTGGAAACGAGAATCTCTCATGAGTTACTCCAACGTTCGGCGCGTCGACGAAGCAGCCAATAAGCGGCCATGCTCAGGCCCATCAAGATGATCATCCAAGCAGCAAGTGAATACCCAACAGCATCTTCACCAATCGAGATATCTCCTCCTAGGAAGAAACTGATTCTGAGTGGAACGATCTTTGAGTTGTCGGTTAGTTGCCGAGCCGTTGCATAGGCGCTGAACGAGTTGGCGAATAACAACAAGAATCCACCAAGAAGTGATGGTGCAAGAATTGGTAGTCCGACTCTGCGCCAATAAGTCCAAGCGCTACCGCCAAGATTGGCGCAAGCCTCTCTCCAAGACGTTTTCAATCCATCGATGGCTGGCAGCGTGACCAAAACCATGAGAGGAATATTGAAATACGAATACACAGTGATCAGGCCTGAGACTTCGCCAAGTTTGAAGTCACCGGCATAAAGATCCCAGCCGAAAGCATTAAGAATTTTGGTTCCAAGTCCCTGGCGTCCGAGAAGACTAAGAAACGCGAATGCGAGTGGGAGTCCGCCCATATTGGCAGCGACTCCACTGAATGAACTGACGATGTTGCGTAGCCAACGGGGGCGTTTTGCGGTGGCTGCGGCGTAGGCCAAGAAACCGCCAAAAACCACTCCAACGAACGCCGCACCCGCAGAGAACTTCAGCGAGAAGATAAAGGCGTCGAGGTTTTGCCCAGAGATCGCTTCGCGCATTGCGCTGAAGCCAAAAGATCCGTCTTCATCATGAAGTGCTTGGGCGAAAACACTGATCGCGGGAATGAGGAGAAAGAGAATGAGGAAAAGAAAAAACGGGACCAGCCCGAACCAAGCCAATGATTTCTTATTGCGGATGTTGTCGATTGGAGTACGCCAAAAGTGCGAGGGGGCCGTCGCTTGCGCGACGGCCCCCTCTTCACCCAAGGGAGGAATATTGACTATCGCCACAATCAGGCGTCAGCCACCATCGGACCCCACTGCTCGGCGAGAACAGCTTTTGCAGCTGCAATCTGAGCAGGGGTCAAGAAGCTGATCTGCGCAACCAATTCGTCTGGCGGCAAGTTGGCCTTGACTTCTTCGGTCACGAGTCCAGCAGCAGTCAAAGCTTCGATACGAGCCGGGACAGCGCCACCTTCGAGGTAGCCCAATGCGCCTTCATCGCTGAAGATGTGTTCCATCCACAACTTGGAGCAAGCCTGGTGTGGCGAGTCCTTGATGACACCCTGGCCGTAGAAGCCTCCGTACACGCCGTCGCTCGGGAAGTTGGTTTCGTAGGTGATTCCAGCAGCTTCGAGTTCAGCGGCCAATCCGGGAACGTTGTAGCTCCAGTCAATGGCGATGGGGGTTTCACCGGACAAAACGGTTTCCTTGGTGACGTCGGTGCCACCGAGGTTGCCAGCAGCCTTGAGGTCGGCGAAGAACTGGATGCCGGGCAAGATGTCATCGGCGCTGCCGCCGTTGGCAAGTGAAGCAGCCATAACTGCTGCGAATGCTGCACCAGCTTCACGGGGGTCGCCATTCAAGGAAACGAGGCCCTTATATTCAGGCTTCATCAAGTCGGCAAACGAGGTCGGAGCCACGGGTGCAATCTTGGTGTTCGTGGTGATTGCCATGATTCCGTAGTACGCAGCGGTCCAGTTGTTGTCGGCATCCTTCAAGCCGGCCGGGATTTCGGCATCGGTTGTCAAGACGTAGGGCTCGAACAAACCAGCGTCGACCATTTCCTGGGCGATTGCTGGGCTGACGTCAACGTTGTCGGGCATGTCGTCTTGACCGGCCAATGTCTGAACGGCTTCCATCTCTTCTTTTGATGAAGCGTCGGGATTGGCGACTGGGTACTCAACACCGGGGTACTTCTCGCCGAAAGCGGCGAGGATGCCCTTGTAGTTGGCCCATTCGTCGGGAAGAGCGATCAAGTTGACCTTGGCGCCTTCGGCTTTGCACTCTTCGTAAAGAGCGTCAAGCGGATCGGCATCTGTCGGGGCCGTAGTGGTCTCGTCAGTCGCAGGTGCTTCGGTAGCAGCTGGGGAGGATGTTTCGCTGGTGCTGGAGTCATCGCCGCCACAGGCTGCGAGTGCCAAGCCAGCGACAATGGCGAGTGACGCCATCTTGCGCATGGATGAGTACTTTGAGGGGATCATCGTTTTCCTTTTGTTTGTGTTCACGGATGATCAACACTTTTGTGTTGACCGAGTGACACTTTGTCCAAGCGAGGTGTCACTCAGGAGGCATCTAGCCACCATTCGGGTGAACTGTGAATGAATGGATACGCAGTTCACTCAAAATCAACCGAGCAAGTAGGGTGTCGTTACGTTCCCCCCATTTATTAGGAGCGTGCTATGTCAGTCACCGTCGTCGTCGGAGCCCAGTGGGGCGATGAAGGCAAAGCCAAGGTCATCGACCTTCTTGCCCGAGAGAATTCGGTTGTCGCTCGCTATCAAGGTGGACACAACGCCGGTCACACCGTGGTTGTCGGTACTGAGAAGTACGCCTTGCAGCTCATTCCGTCGGGGGTTTTGTACGACCACGTCACTCCGGTCATTGGTAATGGCGTCGTCGTTGACATGCCGACATTGTTTGCCGAGATTGACCGACTCGAGTCGCGCGGAATTTCGTGCGCAAAACTCAAGATCTCTAGTCAGGCTCAGTTGATTTTCCCTTGGCACCAATCGTGGGACGCGATCTCTGAAGGCAACTTGGGGGATAACAAGATTGGGACGACGCTCAAGGGCATCGGACCGGCATACGCCGACAAAGCCCGCCGAGTCGGAATTCGCGTTGGTGCGTGCGTTGACTTGGAGTCTTTCGCGGAACAGGTACGCGAACGAGCGACTGCCGAAAGCGTCAACGTTGTTCATGCTGGCGGCGACGCTCTTGACATTGAACAAATCGTTTCCGACTTCGTTGAATACGCAAAGCGTTTGCAGCCATATATAGGTGACACCGTCGGTCTGCTGCACGACGCTGTCGATGCTGGCCAAGATGTTTTGCTTGAAGGTGCTCAAGCAACTTTCCTCGATCTTGATCATGGAACGTACCCGTTTGTGACGTCATCAAATCCGACAGCGGGTGGAGCGAGCGTCGGGTCAGGTATTGGACCACGACTACTTGATCGCATCATCGGAATTACGAAGGCGTACACCACTCGTGTTGGTTCGGGTCCTTTCCCGACCGAAACACTGGGCGAGATTGGCGAGAAGTTAGTTGATATTGGTCGCGAGTTCGGCACAGTGACCGGACGTCGTCGTCGCACGGGCTGGGTCGACTGCGTGATGTTGCGTCATGCCGGTCGCATTAACTCGTTGACTGAATTAGCGCTGACCAAACTCGATGTCTTAGACACATTTGATGAAGTCAAAGTGTGTACTGGATACCGCATCAATGGCGAACCCGTGCACGGTTACCCTGACCGCAGTGATGTACTCGGTCAAGTGGTCGCCGACTACATCACATTGCCAGGATGGAAAACCGAATTACGTAACTGTCGTTCAGTGAATGATCTTCCGGCCGAAGCCAAAGCATTCATTACTGCGGTCGAGCGCGAATCTGGAATTCCGATTCGAATTATCGGTGTCGGTCCTGAACGCGATGACGTGCTGGATTGGACTTCTGCATCAATCTTTGGAGGTACGGCATGATTCCTCGTTATTCATTACCTGAAATGGAAGCGATCTTTTCCGACGAATCTCGTTTTGGTCGTTGGGTAGAAATTGAATTGTTGGCAACTGAAGCGCATAGCGCTTTAGGAATTGTTCCTTCTGCAGACTCTTCAACCTGTCGCTCTAATACTCCAGTGATTGATGCGCGCTTTATTGACGAAGTCCTTGAACGCGAAAAGGTCACCGATCATGATGTTGCAGCATTCGTTGACGTTTTACAGTCGCGAATAGGTGGAACGGCTGGCGGATGGATTCACTACGGGCTGACTTCAAGTGACATTGTTGATACTGCGTGGTGTTGGATGTTGCGCGATGCCGCCGACCTACTCATAGAGGCCTCGTCAAAACTTCTGCGAGTTGTTGTGAGTTTGGCTAAGGCGCATCGTGACACGGTGATGATCGGTCGTACCCATGGCGTCCATGCCGAACCAACGACATTCGGTGCCAAAGTTGCATTGTGGGCCCTGCAGATTGATCGTGATCGCAGTCGATTGATTGCTGCGCGCGACAACATTGCAGTGTGCAAACTCTCGGGAGCAGTGGGCACCTATTCCAATGTTGATCCCAAGGTTGAACAACATGTTGCTCATTCGTTGGGTTTGAAAGCAGTCCCAGCCACTCAAGTTATTTCGCGTGATCGTCACGCTGAATACATGTGGGCATGTGCCGCTGTTGGCAACACCTGCGAAATGATCGCCGTTGAATTGCGGCATCTCCAACGAACCGAAGTTCGTGAAGTTGAAGAAGGCTTTAAGCCTGGACAAAAGGGTTCCTCGGCAATGCCCCATAAGCGCAACCCGATCTCGGCAGAAACGATCACGGGTTTGTCACGAGTTCTTCGTGGAAATCTTCAGGCCGCAATGCAAGATGTTGCTTTGTGGCATGAACGTGATATTTCACACAGTTCTGTTGAACGAGTCGTACTTCCAGATTCATCATTGATGGCGCATTACGTCATGCATCGCTTGCGCCGCCTGCTCGAGGGTCTTCAAGTCTCACCTGAGCGTATGAAACAGAACCTGTACTCAAGTCACGGATTGGTTTTTAGCCAGCCAGTACTTCTTGCTTTAGTTCAATCAGGCCTGACTCGTGATGAGGCCTATCGAATTGTTCAAGAAGCAGCAGCAATGTCGTGGGAGCGTTCGCAAGATTTCCGCTCAGTTCTTGAAGCCGATTCGCGTTTGGAACGGGTTGACAAGAAAGCTCTTGACGAAGCTTTTGACTTGAAGCGTTCGCTGGTGCATATCGGGCAAGTATTCACTGCCCTTGATGCACTTGAAGTGTAAAAATTAGCGAGTGATTCCAGCTTTTTTCAAGACTGCCGGATCAACACCAATTTCACGCCAGGCGGTGTAGGTGATTCCGTTGCGCTCACCGTATGAACGAGCAACTTTAACGAATGCTTTTTCGAGCGGTCCGATTTGTTGAGCAGTTGTCATTTCTGCAAGTTCCATTGCCAGGTCGAGGCGTTCTTGTGACAACTTGAGTTGCGTAATTGCATCTGAATCATCAAATTGATTTTCGATAACTGCAAGACGGTTCTTGATTGAG
>Ga0255107_1000239_pt1 | contig 15360 bp, 7 predicted proteins | sample Law_Cont_RepC_8h_FD_188457 | JGI IMG/M metagenome (GOLD analysis project Ga0255107, IMG submission 188457) | Freshwater microbial communities from St. Lawrence River, New York, United States - Law_Cont_RepC_8h | ecosystem: Environmental > Aquatic > Freshwater > River | place: USA: New York... | reverse complement strand
GGCCAGACCCTCATCAACCTGCTCAATGGAACAGGTGCGCTGCCTGCGCAGAACCCGATCACCACGGCGAACTACGTGCGTCTGGTCGGCGGCTCTCCCGTCGGCACCGGCGGCCAGGTGGCCGGCAGCGTGCAGTGGCCCGCCACGGCGACGACGCCCTTCTTCCAGGAATTTTATGGCGCGATCGACCTCCCGTCGATGCCGATGCCTGGTCCGACGATGGCCAGCGGCGCGCTCGGCGCCCGCGGCCGCTACGCTTACTGGATCGGTGACGAAGGCATCAAGGCGAAGGTCAACCTGCCAGACGCCAACGCGCCCTTCCCCCCCGCCACCGTGACCGATTGGGACAAAGGCTTCGCCGGTTCCGCCGCGCAGCGCAGCGCCATCGAGTCCGTCACGCCTTCCCTCAACGCCACCGCAGCCGCCCTGCTGCCGGGAAGCTTCAGCGCGAACTACCAAGCCTGGCGCACCAACGACATCCTGAACGCCGGCAACTGGAACTTACTCCAACTCCCGCAGGCCCGCACCCGCGGTGACCTCAACGCCTGGGCCGCCCGCCAAGGCGGTGGCTTCGCCGCCGGCGACACGATGGCCACGGCCACCCGCCTGCTCTGGCACGAGATCACCCCGCTGTCCTTCTCCGTCCTCGCCGACACGCTCAACGGCGGCGTGAAGACTGACCTCTCGACCGCCTTCGAACTGCCGTACTCGGTCTTCCGCACGCTGGAGATGTATCCTGGTCAGAAGGACACCACCGCCACCCCGACTGTCGCCGACCGCCGTCAGTCGCTCTTCCACGGCTCGCCCAACGCCACGTTCAATCCGAGCATGGCCACGGACCTCGACTACAACCGCCCGAACCTCGTCGACAAACTGGGTTCGGCCTCGGAATTACTGCGGGCCTCGCCGCGCTCCGCCGAGTGGGCCCCCCGCTACCTCCGCACGATCTCCTCGATCGGAACGACGATCGACCTCATCAAGAACCGCAACGGCGGCGAGACTCCGGAACGCCTCGGCTTCGCCTACGAAGTCCCGTTGGCGTCCAATTTCTTCAACCCCGATCGCCTCGCGGCCAACCTGGTCAGCCTGAGCGCCGCCTCCAACGAGCGTTCACTGCTGAAGAACGACGCGCTGCCTTTTTCTGACATCCGGTTGCTCAGCGGCGCCGGCGACCCGACCACGCACCCCGACAACTGGACCGGGCGCATCGTCCGCGGGCCGACCTGGGATCTCTACCGCAACTTCTACCGCATGTATAAGCGGGAGATCGAAGCCGCCGCCGGCACCTCCGGCGCCCTCCGCGGCCAAGGGGCGCCTGGCGACGACAATACCTTCATCGTCCGCGGAATCGAACCGCTGACCTACGCCACCGGTAACCGCGGCCTGCCGACGCGTCGCGCCGGGCCTGCCTCGGGAGACTCCAACGTCTCCCCGGTCAATCCCGTGCTCGATAAATTCTTCGAAGGCGGCGGCGCCGCCCGAAATTACTTCCATCGTAATAACCTCGCCGACGGCGCGGTCGGACCGACGTTTCAGGCTGAGCGACGCTTCCGCATCCCGTTCGACGCGGCGCTCGTCGGCGGTGGCAGCACCCCGGAAGGACTCCCCATCCAAGGACGCCACCGCGTGGCCGCCGGACTCAGCGCTCCGACCAACCTTTCCGATTCTGATTACGACAGCGGCGGCATCCCTCAGCAGGTCACGACGACGCGCACCTGGCCGACGAGCCCGGTCCTCGCGCCCACTATCCTGCGTTTCTCGACGATCTATTCCGGCGTCCGCCAAAGCGACAAGTTGGGCATGACCGTCGACCCCATCATCGTCGTCCACAACCCCTACGACGTCCCGCTCGAATTCGAAGGCCTCGCCATGGTCACCAGCGGCATGAGCTCGCCCTTCCGCTTCATCTTCCGCGCCACGGGACTCACGATTGACTCCACCGAGTGGCAATACGCCCAGCGCCCCGGCGACACCCCGCCGTTGCCGCCGCCCGCCAACCGCACCACCAACCAAACCGTCGACATCGGCGACGTCGTCGTGGGCGGCGGCGAAGGTGACAACCGCTCGATGTCCTTCCGCATCGTCGCCGGCGCCGGCGGCACGACCAGCGGCGGCGGCCGGGTCATCCGCCTCGAGCCGGGGCAGGTCCGCGTCATCGGCACCGCACCTCTATCCGGCGACCTCATCAATAACACGAACACCAACGTCTCCATCCCTGGCGACATCGGTTTCGACCTCTCGAGCCGGGCGTTCTACCAGATGACGCCGTTCCACAACGTCCGCGCCCGCCTCGGGACCGGCGCGCGTAACCAAAACGCCGAACGCGTGCTCTGGACGATGGACTTCGACCTTTGCAAGGCCTTCGCCGATTACGATCCCGACGGTGCCGGCCCACTCCCCCCGATCACGTGGACTAACGGCGGGCTGGCCGACATCGAGTACGCCCGCCGCCTCAACGACCTCTGGGCCAACGCCCGGAACCAACGCCGCGTACACGACGCCATGGTCAAGCGAGACCCCATCACGAATGCGATCATCGACCAGTGGGATGGCTCGCTCCAGTCGCTCGAGAGAGTCCTCAACGGGCGCTCCATCCAGATCCTCGTCCGCAACCAAGGGTGGATCAATTACAACGGCTACGTCGTCGGCGCCGAAGGCGAGATCATCCTAGCCGACAAAGGGGCCGACTTACTCTGGGGCACCTTCGATGACGACCTCGTCTATCGCCGCGCGCCCATCCACTTCCCGGGCACGTACGTGGCGCCGGTCCGACGCAACGGACGAGTCGCCGTGCAGGGCAACCAATCCTGGAACTTCTACCTCATCGGAAAGCGGAGCATCGACGGCGGTACAGCGCTAGAGACGTCCCGCCGCTGGTTCGGCTCCCCCGACGATGACGCCGACACCTACATCCCCGACCCCATCAACAACGACCGCCTGATCCGGAAGTTCGCCGAAGGCTCCCAAACCATCAACGGTTTCAACACCGTCGACGAAAGCCTGCTGCTCAACTTCCAGGCGATGACCTCCGGCTGGCCGATGTATAGCAACGGAAACAACGACGAAGCCTACTTCACCCAGCCGGACCGCGAATGGACCCGGCCGCTGGGCTCTAATCCGCCCACCCCGAACTTCTACATCAAAGGAAGTTCCGTCGGACTGGGCGTGCCGACCGACCCCGAATTCAACATCGGCAATGGCAAAGGCCTGGAGGTGACCAACGCCAAGGCCGACACGTTGCACAACTCGCAGGAAGTCATCATGACGCCGAACGAGCCGAAACTGCCGGTCTTCATGGTCGATTTCGTCCGCCGCTCCGCGGAAATGACCCGCGACACGCTGAAGTGGTATCCGTCCAATTACCTCTCCGCCGGCTTCGGAATGAAGACGACCAATCCCGGCGCGGGCTATGACCGCCTGCAGACGCCGACCGAGATGCGCAACGCCCCGCTGACGCCCTACTTCCTCAGCGACCGCGCCCAGCAGGCGCAGCTCTTCGGCTACGACGGCAAGGCCCACACGCCGATCGGCTGGGTCGAGACCCAGCGCGTGCTCCGCGGCTCGCTCATCGACACCGAGTTCCCGACCACGGCCGACAAACGCGGAGCGTTCTGGGGGCCGAGCGTCAACAACGACACCACCGGCAAGAGCACCATCATCCTCTACCCGATTCCGCGACGTCCGCTGCTCTCGCTCTCGCAGCTCGGCACGGCCGCCTACGCCGAAGTCAACACCGACGCCGACCTGACGGTGGGCTCGTCCTTCGCTCACCCGGGTATCGGCGACCTCACCCGCATCGTCGAATGGCCTGGCCCGCGCGACCTGTTCCCGAGCGAGTCCGCCCTCGCCGCCGACGTCAAGGGACCCGTGCCCGAACTCGGCTACGTGGCGAAGCACATGGGCACCCGCCCGGTGCGCAACCGAGCCAACGTCCGGACGGACCACGCCTTCGCGGCCAACTACGCCCTCTGGGACACCTATTACTTCAGCGGTCTCAACCTGCAGGCGAACTCCTACTCGCAGATGGACGGTACGTCCCGCGACTGGCCGAGCTCCGGCGCCGACCTGCCGATCGACGCGACGGTCCGGACCCAGCAGGCCACCGCGCTCACCGCGGCCGGGGTGCTCAATGCGACGAGCTTCGCGAGTCTCAAGACCGCGCTTAACGGCGGCGGAAAGCCGCTCGCCAACAAGCGCGTGACCTACCTCGCGGACGGCAAGCCCTCGTTCACGCTCAACGCGCAGTATCAGACCACCCTGCGCCTACCCGAGACCGAGTTCCCGCATCCGAAATACCTCGCCCGCACCTCGCTCTACGACGGCGGCTTCAACGTGAACTCCACCTCGCGCGCCGCCTGGCGCGCCGTGCTCGGCGGACTGCGGGGACAGACCCTGCCTGACGCCGCCACCCCGGCCGCGCCGACGGTGACGGCCCTGACGAAGTTCGCGCGCGCCTTCGGACCGGCCGATAATTCCGGCAGCGATCCGTGGACGCAGTATCGCGAACTCTCCGACGCGCAGGTCGACGAACTCGCCGGCCGCGTCGTCGAAGAAGTCCGCATCCGCGGCCCCTTCATGTCGCTGGGCGACTTCATCAACCGTCGCCTCATCAACAACGACATCTTCGGCCTCAAGGGCGCGCTGCAGGCTGCCATCGACAAGAGCTCGATCAACAACACCGCGATCACCGCGGCCGGCGGCGTCTTCACCGCGCCCGCCGCCAACAGCTCGCCGCCGACGGATCCGAACGTGATCTTCTCAAACAACACCACCACCGGCGGCTGGTGGCGCGAGAACAACGCCTACCCGCGGATCGACTCCAATCAGCGCTTCCCCTCGATCCGCGCGATGAGCCGTACCAACAGCCCGGCCAGCGTCACCGCCGGCCTCGGCGCTCCCGGCATCGTCACGCAGATGGACGTACTGAACTCCGTCGGACCGAACCTCACCGCCCGTTCCGACACCTTCGTGGTGCGCGCCTACGGCGAAGCCCAGGACGACGCCGGCAACGTCATCGGCAAGGCCTGGGTCGAAGTCGTCGTGCAACGCTCCACCGAATACATGGCCATGGGCGTGGGACAGCGTTACCCGGAATACGTCGAACCGAACCGCCGCCGCCTGGCCTACCGCGTCAACAGCGATGCCAACAAGGCCTACGACCGTCAGGCGCTCGTGGAGACCTACGAGGTCGCCCCGCCGCCCAATCCGCCCGGCTCCACCGCCGCCGACCGCCTCGCCCTCGCCCAGGAACAGCGCCTGAACCGCATCCTTGGCCGTCGCTTCCGCGCGACCGGCCTGCGCTGGCTCGCCGCGAACGAAATCTGACATGTCCTTCCCCCGAATCCTCACCGCCGTCCTCTGCGGCGGCTTCCTCCTGCTTGGACCCGTCCAAGCCCAGCAGCCCGGCAAAGAGCTCCGGACCTGCAAGCTCCGCCTCGCCTGGTGGAGCGCGCCGGAGAACCCGCCGGAGCTGGCGCTGCAGAAAGACAAGGACCGCACGCCGTTCGCGCCGGACATCATGGCCTTGAGCCAGGTGATCGAATACCGCGGCGAACCGAACGCCGTGATCCTGAAGAAGACCGTCACGGCCGAAGTCGACAAGGCGGGCAAGCCGATCACGGCGTGGATCCCTTACTGCTCGATCCCGGTCGGCCCGAACGACACCGACCTCGCGGTCCTGCTCTTCCCGGACGAACAACGCGGCATCGCCCAGACCCGCGTCTTCGACTTCAGCCCCGAAGGCTTCCCCTACGGGAGCGTCCAGCTGGTCAACTTCACCTCGGCGAAGATCGCGATGGCCATCGACGGCACGACCGTGGTCGCGAACAGCCGCGCCATGGCCCGATTCCCGAAGGTGTTCAGCCGCCTCTCGATCTCCACCTTCAAGATGGCGGCGGCCGAGACGAACGGCGAACAGAAGCTGCTGCGTTCGACCACCATGATCTTCAAGCCGACGGCCCGCATCCTGCTCTTCGCGATCGAGATCCCCGGCGCGGAAGAAGACGGCAAATACCACACCGAGCTCATCATCGACAATCTCGGCAACAAGCCGCAGGTGGTCGAGCCGCCGGCCCCGGGTCCCAAAGGCAAGGCCGCCCCTCAGCCGAAAGGCAAGAAAGGCGCGCCGCCGCCCCAGCCGGAGGCGCCGCTCTGAGCGTCATGCGCGCCTGGTTCTTCGCCGGCCTGCTGCCCTTCGGCGTCCTGCCGGGCCAGGCCGCCGCGGAACTGCATGTCAGCAAGGTCAGCGAAGCGCCGGAGTTCATCGGACTACGCTTCACGTCCGACGTTCCGCCGATCCGCCTGGAAGCCTTCCTCGATCACGTGATGCCGGCGACGGCGCTGCCCGACGTCCGGAAGGCGCGGCTCTTCGGCGAGCCGACGGAAGCGGGACAGCCGCCGCGTGATCTCGGTGAAATCGAGCTGCCGGCGAGCGGCCGTCACCTCCTCCTGCTCAGCCAGGTCGCCGACGGCAAGGTGCGCACCAAGCTGCTGCCCTTCGATCAGACCAGCCTGCCCGTGGGCGGAATGCTGTTCGTGAACCTGACCTCGCGACGGATGCGTTGCTCCATCGACGGCGAGGCCGTGGAATTGTCGCCGGACGAGGCGAAGCGTCTGCCGACGGCCTTCCCGGCGCGAAGGATCGTCAACCACCGCCTGGAATTGAAGACCAAGGACGGATGGAAGGCGGATAGCTCGACGACCCTCATCCTGGGCGCGAAGCGTCGCTTCCTCTTCGTACTGCAGGAAGATAGCCCCCGGAGCCCGTTGCGACGGGCGCTGGTGACCGATTTCGACCCGGAGCGTAATCTCGCCCCCTTGGAGCCGGTGCCGGTCAAAGCTGAGCCGCCGCTTCCCGATCCGCCAGCCAAGTGACGCGCGGCGCGAAAGCGCGCAGCGTCTGGCCGGGGTGCAGGGAGGGCTCGAAGTCTCCGCAGGTGATCTCGCGCAAGGCGGACGCCTTGGCGGCGCCGCCGACGAGCACGACGATCGCCGCGCACTGCGCGAGGCCGGCTTCGGTGATGGTCAGGCGCCAGCCGCGACCGGGCCATTCCGTGGCGACGAAGCGGGGGCCGGAAGCGCGGCCGATGAGCGGGCACTGCGGCCAGAGCGAAGCGATATGGCTGTCGTCGCCGAGACCGAGGACGCAGAGATCGAAGGCCTTGGCGGGCGAGCGGGCGGCCCAGGCGGCCTCGTAGGCGGCCGCGGCTTCGACCGGAGACAGTTCCACCGGCCAGGCGAAACGGCGTGCCGCCGGCACGCCGAGGGCGTCGAGCATGCCGCGGGCGGCGTGACCGAAGTTAGAGTCATCGGACGAGAGCGGGACGCAGCGTTCATCGCTCACGTGCCAGTCGATCCGGACGAGGGCTTCGGCCGTAAGGGCGCCCGTGCGGACCACCCAGGCGTAGAAAGCCTTGGGCGTGGAACCGCCGCTGAGGCCGACGGAAGCCGGCCCGCGCGCGGCGAGGGCGTTGATCCGGGCGGCGAGCTCGGCGAAGGATTCTTCGCGGGTCAGCACGCGGACCATGCCGGCGGAAGTCAGGAGGTCGGACATGGAGCGAGGATAGCGGAGCAGAGCATGGAGTATCGAGTATAGAGTATGGGACTAAGCAGGTGATCGCGGTTGGCGGTTAGCGGTTGGGCGCTCAAAGGGGAACCGGAGACCGGATGATTGGCTGGGGCCATATGACCGCAGCATCCCATCCGGTTTCCGGTGTTCCTTGCGTCGAGAAGAAACAGGCGCCCAGGGCAGCACGCGGTGCTGCCCCTACCCAAACAAGAAGGGCGTCCTTGCGGACGCCCTTTCCAAACCACCGAGACGCTATACTCGGAACTCGATACTCTCGTTCCGCTTACTGGCAGGCTTCGCAGGTGCCGCCGTTACGCATGGCCTCGATGGAGCACGCGTTCTTCTCTTCGGCGGTGTAGGTCTTTTCGGGCTTATCGGCCTTGGGAGCCTTCTCGACCGTGGCCTTCTCGATGTTGGAGGCGCCGAGGGTACGGAGGTAGTAGGTGGTCTTGAGACCGGTGCGCCAGGCGTACTGGTACATGTGCGAGAGCATCTTCAGGTCCGGCGTCGGGAGGAAGAGATTCAGCGACTGGGCCTGGTCGATCCACTTCTGACGACGGGCGGCGGCGTCGATGAGCCACTTGTTCTCGATGGTGAAGGCCGTGAGATACTTGTCCTTGATGGCCTGCGGGATCTCCGGGATGTCCTTGAGCTCGCCGTCGAAGTACTTCACCTGCTGCATCATCTCCTGGTTCCAGAGACCCAGCTTCTTGAGGTCGCGCACCAGGTAACCGTTGAGTTCGGTGAACTCGCCGGACAGGTTGCTCTTCACGAAGAGGTTCTTGTAGGCCGGCTCGATGCAAGGCGAGCTGCCGACGATATTGGAGATCGTGGCGGTCGGGGCGATGGCGAGGACGTTGGAGTTGCGCATGCCGCTCTTGGCGATCTTGGCGCGGACCGGAGCCCAGTCCATGAGACCGCCGCGCTTGACCTCGATCGGTTCGCCACGCTCCTGCTCGAGGAGGTCGACGGTGTCCTGCGGGAGCAGGCCGCGGTCCCACTTGGAGCCCTTGTAGGTGCTGTAGGTGCCGCGTTCGGCGGCGAGGTCGGCGGAGGTGTCGTACGCGTAGTAGGCGACGGCTTCCATGATCTCGTCGTTGAACTCGACGGCCGCGTCGGAGGCGAAGGAGATGTCGCGGCGGTAGAGACAGTCCTGCAGGCCCATCACGCCCATGCCGACCGGGCGGTGGCGGAGGTTGGAGACCTCGGCGGCCTTGGTCGGGTAGAAGTTGATGTCGATGACGTTGTCGAGGGCGCGGACGGCGACCGTGACGGTCTCACGGAGCATCGCATGGTCGATGCTGCCATCGGCCTTGAGGTGCGAGTCGAGGACGACGGAGCCCAGGTTGCAGACGGCGGTCTCCTCGGCGCTCGTGTTGAGCGTGATCTCCGTGCAGAGATTGGACGAGTGGATGACGCCGACGTGGTCCTGCGGGGAGCGGACGTTGCAGGGATCCTTGAAGGTGATCCACGGGTGGCCGGTCTCGAAGATCATGCCGAGCATCTTCTTCCAGAGCTCGAGGGCCGGGATCTCCTTGCCGAAGATCTCGCCCTTCTTGGCGCGCTCCTCGTAGGCGACGTAGCGCTTCTCGAAGTCGGCGCCGAAGGTCTCGTGGAGGTCCGGGGTCTCGTTGGAGAGGAAGAGCGTCCAGCCCTGGCGGTTCTTGAGGCGCTTCATGAACAGGTCGGGGATCCAGTTGGCCGTGTTCATGTCGTGCGTGCGGCGACGGTCGTCGCCCGTGTTCTTACGCAGCTCGAGGAAGTCCTCGATGTCGTTGTGCCAGGTCTCGAGGTAGGCGCAGCCGGAGCCGCGGCGCTTGCCGCCCTGGTTGACGGCGACGAGCTGGTCGTTGTGGAGCTTGAGGAACGGGATGATGCCCTGGGATTCGCCGTTGGTGCCCTTGATGTAGGAGCCCGTACCGCGGACGGAGGTCCAGGAACCGCCGAGGCCGCCGGCCCACTTGGAGAGGAAGGCGTTCTCCGCGATGCCGCGGATCATGATGGACTCGATCGTGTCGTTGACCTGGTAGAGGTAGCAGGACGAGAGCTGGCTGTGGAGCGTGCCCGAGTTGAAGAGCGTCGGGGTCGAGCTGCAGAAGCGGCGGGACTTGTAGAGCGCGTGCAGGCGGATCACCCAATCCTCGCGGTTCTTCTCTTCGCGGAGGAAGAGGCCCATCGCGACGCGCATCCAGAAGAACTGGGGCGTCTCGAGGCGGCGGGCCGGCTTGACCGTCTTGTCGATGATCAGGTAGCGGTCATACATCGTCTGCACGCCGAGGAGCTCGAAGTCGAGGTCGGCCATCGGGTCGAGGGCGGCGGCGAGCTTGGCGAGGTCGTACTTGCGGAGGTCGGGCGAGAGGCGGCCGATCGCGATGCCGCGTTCGACGTAGGCGGCGAACTTGGCGCGGTGGAATTCCTTGAGCTGGGAGACGCCGTCGCGGCTGATGCTCCAGCCGAGGACTTCCTCGTAGATGTAGGAGAGGCAGATGCGGGCGGCGAACTTGGCGAAGTCGGCGTCGACCTCGACGAGGCTCTTGGCGTTGAGCTCGATGGTCTTGCGGAGGTCGGCCTCGGTGATCTCGTTGAAGAGACCGCGGCGGAGTTCGGATTCGATCTGGTCCGGCGTGCGGACCAGCTCGAGGCCGGCGGCGGCGAAGGCGATGCGCTTGCGCAGTTCGTCGCCGTTCCAGAGGTAGGTCGAGCCGTCGGCGGACTTGACGAGGATGAGGGATTCCTGGCGGTCATCGACGACGACCGGCTGGGCGGCGAGCTCCTCGCGGCGGCGGGCACGGTAGGCGCGGTAGAGGATGTAGTTCTGCGCGACCTTGAAGTGGCCCTGGCGCATGAGCTCTTCCTGGACGAGGTCCTGGACTTCTTCGATGCCGATGATGGTCTGGCCGAGGTCGGCGACGCGACGGGTGACGGCGGCGGTCACGCGGACGGAGGGGGCGGGATCCTGCTCGAGCGAGAGGAAAGCCATGCGCACGGCGGTCGTGATCTTGTTGGGCAGCCACGGCACCACCTGGCCGTTGCGGCGCATGAGGCGGGTCGTGATGGCGAGCGGATCGACCGGGGCGGCTTCGCCGCCGCGGGAGAAGAGGAGGCTCTTGGCGACATCGTGGCGGTTATAGCGCACGAGGGCGTCTTCGATGGCCTGGAGGACGAGGACCTCGCTGACCTGGACGCCGGACTGGGAGAGCACGCGGACGACGTCGCTGGCGACGGCGGCGACGAACTGGCGGTTGGACTCGGTGAAGATGTCCTGCTCCTGGCGGGCGACGAGGAGGTCGGTGAGGGCGGCGCCGACGATGTCGGCGATCTGCGCGGCGTCGAGGCCGGCGGAGGCGGGCGCGGCCGCGGCGGGCAGCGATTCACGCCAGTTGAAGCGGGGCTTGGCGTCGGCAGGAGAGCGGACGGCGTGTTTGAGGGCGATATCTTCGCGGAAGAAAGGGAGTTCGGATTTCATATCAGAGAGAGTGAGTGGGGACGGAGAGTGGGAGAGAATGAGGGAGGATGCGTCGGCGGTGGCCGGCGCAGGTTTTTTCAGTGGAGAGGATGTGGGGTAAGAACAGGAAGCATGCCAAACCGGGCGCAAAGGGGGTGACGCCCAAATTCAGCCAGCGGACGCTCAGAGTTCGTCGTCGTTGACGGTGCCCATCGCGCCCTGCTTCTGGTATTCCGTGACGCGTCCTTCGAAGAAGTTCTGCTCCTTCTTGAGGTCCATCATCTCGGACAACCAGGGGAAAGGGTTGCTCGTCTCGGCGACGAGCGGATCGAGGCCGCAGTTACGCAGGCGACGGTCGGCGATGAAGTCGATATACTGCTCGAACTCCTTGGAGGAGAGGCCGAGGGCGTTGACGGGCAGGCAGTCGCGGATGAAGTCCTTCTCGAGCGACACGGCGGTGGCCATGAGCTGACGGAGTTCTTCCTTGAAGGCCGGCGTCCAGATGTCGGGGTTCTCCTTCACCAGCTCGGCGAGCAGGTTGCGGAAGAGGTCGATGTGGTTGGACTCGTCGCGCAGGGTGTAGCGGAACATCTGGCCGATGCCCGGGAACTTGTTCTGGCGGGCGAGGGAGAGCACCATGCCGAAGAGGCCGTAGAACTGGGTGCCTTCCATGCACTGGCCGAAGAGGAAGATGTTGTGGGCGAGGGCCTGCTTGTCCTCGAGCTTGGTGAGGTCGAGCTTGCGGCGCAGCGCGCGGGAATTGTTGACGACGAAGGCGGCCTTCTTGGCGATCGTCGGGATGTCCTCGAACATCGCCTCGCACTCGTGCGGGTTGATGCCGAGCGAGGAGATCATGTAGACGAGCGAGTCGGCGTGGATGTTCTCTTCGTGGGCGTGGCGGCCCAGGACGAGCTTGAGCTCGGGGGCGGTGACGACCTCGCGGACGACGTGGATGATGTTGTCGCCGACGATGCCTTCGGCGGCGGAGAAATAACCGATGGCCATCTTGACGATCCAGCGGTCGATCTCAGTGATCTGACCGGTCTGGTCGCGCCACTGTTCGCAGTCCTTCTGCATCGGGATATCCTCCGGCTCCCAATGGTTGTTCTTCATCGTGCGATAGAGATCGTACGCCCACTGGTACTTCAGCGGGAGGATGTTGAAGAACATCGATTCGCGGCCGTTGATGACGCGCTTGTTGGCGAAGGCTTCTTCGGCCTTCGTCTTATCGAGGATGAAGGTTTTCTGACCTACTTTGATGGTGATGGATTCCATGGTGGAGAGTGGGGAAAAGGGCTCAGTTAGGGGCCGGGAAGGCCGCTAGGTGATTGGTATGTCTGGCAGTAAAATACTAGATGTAGTGGCTGCAAATTTATTTCACCACTAGATGTAGTGATTTTACGCAAGCCACTGTCATTCGTGCACTTAGGTAAAAAACTTTATTCACAATCAGGGTTTTTGACGGATTTTTGATAAGACAGCGGCTTTAGGGTGAATGCCTCAACAAAATCGCGGTCCGGAGCGGCGGGCAACCGCCACTTGTTGGTCTTGCTCACGGCCGGAGATTGCCCGGCGCCCTACCCCACCCCACCATCTGGCCATGTCTTCGGCCGATCCCGTTCCCCCGACCACGCCTCCGGCCGGTTTCCTGGAAGCCAGCTGGTCACCGGAAGCGCTCGCGGAGCGCGGCGGACGCGGCGCGGTGAAGTCGCTCTGGCGCGTGCTCGCGACGACATGGCACGGCATCATCGCGCATCGGCTGCCGCAGCAGTCGGCGGCGCTCACCTACTACACGCTGATGTCGCTGGGGCCGCTGCTCGGCCTCGCGCTCACGGTGTCCGGCTTCATCCTGTCGCGCGGCGCCCCGGAGGATAATCCGGCGAAGCGCGCGATCGTCGCCGCGGTGGAATACGCCGCGCCGCAGATCGTGGCGAAAGCTTCGACGCCGGATCATCACGCGACGCTGCGCGAGATCAACAAGGACCTCGACGCGCTCGTCGACCGGCTGCTGCAGACCGCGGCGAGCGGCGAAGCGGGCGTGATCGGATTGCTCCTCATCCTCGGCCTCGCGGTGCTCATGCTGAGCCGCGTGGAAGACGCGCTCAACGGCATCTGGGGCGTGCGTTTCGGCCGCAGCTGGCGGGATCGTTTCGCGAACTACCTGCTCTTCCTCGTGCTCTTCTTCCTGGTCGGCGCGACGACGCTCACGATGCTGTCGGCGGCCTCGCTCGCGGCCTCGCTCGGCGCGGGCGCGACGTGGCTGGGCAGCTGGTTCCACAAGCTGCCCGGCGGCGAGCAGATCACCGGCTTCTTCAGCGGCGGCGGACCGCTCTTCATCTCGCTGACGCTGCTGACGCTCGCGTTCGCGGCGTTCAACCGCATGATGCCCAACGCGCGCGTGCGCTGGAGCGCGGCGCTCGTCGGCGGACTCGCGATCGCCGTGCTCGTCGTCGGCAACCACCGCCTGGCCGCGCTCTACGTCGGCAAGGTGACGGAACTGCAGAGCCTCTACGGCGAGCTCAGCATCGTGCTCGTGCTGATGTTCGGGATCTACCTCAGCTGGCTCTTCGTGCTCATCGGCGGACAGGTCGCCTACGCCTTCCAGAACCGCCGCACGCTCGCCCGGCATAAGTCCTGGGAGGCCTTGAGCCATCGGGCCAGGCGGACACTGGCTTTCCTCTGCGTGGCCGAGACCCTGCGGCGCTACCGCGCGGGCCGGACCGGGCCGACGGCCGAAGACATCGGCGTGAGCGCGCGCGTGCCGGCTTCGGTCGCCGAGGGCTGCCTGCAGATGCTCCGCGAGACGGGCCTGCTGGCGCTGGAGTCCCGCACGGGCGGCCACAAGCCGGCCCGGCCGCTCGAAGCGATGAGCATCGGGCAATTCTGGATCGTCGTCGACGAACACGCCACGGGGCGGGCCGGCGACCTCGACCTTTCGGCCGATCCGGCCGCGCGGGAACATACGCTGGTCGAAGCCCGGCTCCGCGAACTCGCGGGCGGTGGCGTCACGCTGGGCGAGCTGGCCGGCCGCGGCTGATACCATGCGACCCCCGGAGCTCCAAGGCGTCATCCGGCGGCGAATGCTGGTGAACTTCCGGGCCGACCCCGAGGTCGTCCGTCGTCTGCTCCCGGCGCCGTTCAAGCCGAAGCGGCACGCCGGCCACGCCATGGTGGGCATCTGCCTGATCCGGCTCGAGGCCATCCGCCCGACCGGCTGGCCGGCCTGGTGCGGACTGAGCAGCGAGAACGCGGCCCACCGCATCGCCGTCGAGTGGGAGGAAGGCGGCGAGCGACGCGAAGGGGTCTTCATCCCACGCCGGCACACCGGCTCGCGCCTCAACCAGCTCGCCGGCGGACGCCTCTTCCCAGGGGAACACCTCGCCGCGAACTTCCACGTCGATGACGCCGCCGGAAGCATCCGCTTGCGCATGCAGGCCAAGGACGGGCGCACGACGGTGGCGGTCGTCGGCAAGGAGACCGATGCCCTACCAAGCGGATCTTGCTTCGCGTCCGTGGAGGATAGCTCCGCCTTCTTCGCCGCCGGCAGCGTGGGCTATTCCGCAAACCAAGGCGGAGCCCGGGCCGACGGGCTTGAGCTCGTGACGGACCGATGGACCGTCCGGCCGTTGCAGGTCGAGACAGTGACCTCGTCTTTCTTCGACGACCGGTCCGTCTTCCCGGCCGGCAGCATCCAATTCGACCACGCCCTGATCATGCGCGACATCCCGCATCGCTGGATGGCGTTGCCGGACATCGCGCTCGGGGCGACGGATTGCTGCGCCTGAGGCGGACCGAGGGCCTCGGCATGGCGGGCCGCCCTGGGGCCGGCCGCGACCTCCGTAAATGAGGGGACCCCGATCTCCTTGCGGAGACCGGGGTCCGTAAACCTGGCGATGACCTACTCTCGCACACCAGCGGGGGTGCACTACCATCGGCGGCTGCATGCTTAACTATCGTGTTCGGGAAGGGAACGAGTGTTTCCATGCGCCCATGATCACCAGAATGAATCCTCGGGCAGCTCTCTGATGGGTGATCATGAGATGGTTTTCGCCAGGTGGCGAGCTGCCGTCATAGGGAAAGATAAACAGTTTGCGCATAATTAAATTACTAATCCGTAATGCTATCGGCCTAGACGTACTTGATACGGCTAAGAAACCAATTGCAGATCAATCGAACATTAGTACCGCTAGGCTCAACGTATCGCTACGCTTACACCGGCGGCCTATCAACCAGGTGGTCTACCTGGGTTCTATAGGGAGATCTTATCTTGGGAAAGGCTTGGCGCTTAGATGCTTTCAGCGCTTATCCGTTCCATGCTTAGCTACCCGGCGGTGCCACGGACGTGACA